>Ga0335083_10001623_pt1 | contig 30698 bp, 24 predicted proteins | sample Lox_Sample_42_FD_206716 | JGI IMG/M metagenome (GOLD analysis project Ga0335083, IMG submission 206716) | Soil microbial communities from Loxahatchee National Wildlife Refuge, Florida, United States - Lox_Sample_4.2 | ecosystem: Environmental > Terrestrial > Soil > Wetlands | place: USA...
ATCACGTAGCTGCCGAACGGGCGCTCGAACTCGAATGCGTTGCCCTTGAAGGCCACGTCGTAATAACCCCAGGTCTTCGCGCTTAGCGCCGATGGGTAACCCACCACCCCGCGGTACACGGCGTTGATGGCGTGAATGACAGCTCGACGGCAGGCATCGCCGGCAGCCCAGCTCTTGCGTGGGCCGGTGTTCGGCGCGTGGCGGTAGGTGCGCAACGCGCCGTTGTCGATCCAGCAGTGCGAGACGGCGGTGGTGATCTGATCCTTGCTGCCGCCGAGCATGGCCGTCGTCACGGCGGTGGAAGCCAGGCGTACCAGGATCACATGGTCCTGGCCGATGCGGTTGAAGCTGTTCTTCAATGCATAGCAGCCCTGGATTTCATGGGCCTTGATGGCATACGTGAGCACGTCGCGTATCGACATCGGCCGGCCGCCTTCGCGCTCGGCCTTGCGACTCAGGTAGTCGGCCACGGCCAGGATGCTGCCGAGGTTGTCCGAGGGATGGCCCCACTCGGCCGCCAGCCAGGTGTCGTTGAAGTCGAGCCAGCGGATCTGCGTGCCGATGGCGAATGCAGCCTGTGCCGGGTCGAGTTCGTAGCTGGTGCCCGGCACCCGAGCGCCGCCCGGCAGGGTCGCGCCCGGCACGATCGGGCCCAGATGCTTGACGCATTCGGGGAACTTCATCGCCACCATCGCGGTGGCGAGGGAGTCCAGCAGCATGTAGCGCGCGGTGTCGTATGCCTCGGTCGAGTCGATCGTGTAGTCGACGACGTAGTTGGCGATGTCGACCATTGGCTGGTCGGGATCGGGACGCCTGGCGGAACGGATGTCGTGCGCACTCATGGATGATCTCTCGGCAACAGGGAGTCCGGACGTCTAGCCTGAAGCCGCGCATTCACCAGGACGCTGGCTTGACTGTGGCTCGTGGCGACCTCGACAATAGCCCGATACTTATCCCAAAAGGGAGTAGTTCCGGATACGACGCATGTCGTGTCCTTGCAGGGGTCGTCATCACGGGCAGCACACTGCCCCGGTCCCCGCAGCGGCCTTGCCGTGAACGAGACTTTTGCGGTGACGACGGGCTGCGCGTGTCCGTTGTTGCTGCATTGGTCTTACGCGCAAGGACAGATGCATGGAACTCTCCGGTACCGATTTCCTCTCCGGCCTGTTGGCCATCGTATTGCTCGACCTCGTGCTCGCGGGCGACAACGCCATCGTGATCGCCCTCGCCGCCCGAAGCCTTCCCCGCCAGATCCAGAAAAAGGCCGTGCTGTGGGGCACCGTAGGCGCCATCGTGGTGCGCCTGTTGATGACTGGCATCGTGGTTTATCTCCTGAAGCTGCCGGGGCTCATGCTCGCCGGTGGTGCGCTCCTGCTCCCGATCGCGTGGAAGCTGTTGCAGTCCGATCCCGAGCCCGCGCATGAGGTCAATGCCGCCTCCAACTTCTGGTCCGCGATGCGCACCATCATCGTGGCCGATGCGCTGATGGGACTGGACAACGTGCTGGCCATCGCCGGCGCGTCCAAGGGCCACATGTTGCTGGTGATCATCGGCCTGGCGATCAGCGTACCGCTAGTGGTGTGGGGCTCGACGCTGATCCTGCGCTTGATCGAGCGCTTCCCGATCATCGTGTACATCGGCGCTGCGGCCATCGCGTGGACGTCCGCCCGCATGATCGCGCACGACCATTGGCTGGCACCGTGGTTCCAATCGCATGCCTGGGCTGGCTACGCGCTTGATGCCGTGCTGGTGATCGGCACCTGCCTCGGCGGCTGGCTTGTGCAACGCCGGCGCCTGCGTCGAAGGGCCAAGAGCCTTGAGGCAGCTGCGCCTCGTAGGTGAAACTGCGCATCTTTGTCGATCCAGGAACCGTTGCATGAAGCTCTACTACCTCCCGGGCGCCTGCTCGCTCGCCGACCATATCGTGCTCGAGTGGATCGGCCAGCCTTACGAGACTTATCGCGTGGCGCGCGAGGAGCTTGGCTCGCCCGAGTATCTCCGTATCAATCCTTCAGGTGCGGTGCCCGCGTTGCAGGAAGACGACGGCTGGGTGCTGACGGAGAACGCCGCCATCCTCAACTACCTGGCCGACAAGTTTCCGGAAGCGAAGCTCGGCGGCGATGGCAGCCTGCGTGGACGCGCCGAAGCCAATCGCTGGCTGGCCTACATCAATTCCGATCTCCATCCGCTGTACAAGCCGGTCTTTCGCCCCGACCGCTTCATCGAGGACGAAGCGGCACAGGAGACGCTGCGTCGCAACGCCGTGCTCCGCCTGCGCGGTTACTACGAGCGCCTCGATGCGCAGCTCGTCGGCAAGGATTGGCTGGCGGGCTCGCGTTCGTTCGTTGATCCGTACCTGTTCGTGGTGAACCGCTGGGCCATCGCCAAGGGGGTGGATCTCGACGGCTTGGACCAGCTCACACGCTTCCAGCAGCGCATGCTGGAAGATGTCGGCGTAACGGCCGCCATGCAGCAGGAAGGCCTCTGAGCAACGAAGCCATCGTACGGGTGCTCCCGTGCAGGACGCACTAGTACATCATCGGTACACGCACGGTCACCGTGGCGTCTGGCGTGTCGCGAGTCACGCCGACGCCCAGCGTGAAGTTGAGCGTGCGCTTGTCGTTGAAGCGCCATGAACCGCCGAGCAGCAGCGTGCCCAGCACGGTCTTGGTCGAGCCTGCCACGCGCTGGTTGTTCTGCTTGGTGGTGCCAACGAAGCTTTGGTCGTAGCCGATGCTTATCGAGGCCTTCTCGTTGAGCGACAAGCCCATGCCTATGCTCAGGTCCACGATGTCGCCCGGCTTGATCTTGCCCAGCGGCTCGACGCCACCAAGCAGGACATGTCGCTCCACGTTGTCGCGCGGCACGTTGTAGAGGTAACTGAAGTTGCCGAAGAAGACCACCGGATCGGTCGGATAGAGCCAGGTGAGGCCGGGTTGGATCGACCAGAAGCCCGTGCCCGACGGTTGCTGCAGAGGCAGGCCCGTGCCGGTGACCGACAGCGGGACTTCGGAAAGCACGTTCTCCACGCAACGCTGCACGCAATCAGTGGTGACTTCGAACGGATCCTTGCCGGTATTGGACTTCACCCGCAGCCAGCCGACGTAGAACGCCTTGTCCGGACCGCCGATATTGAGCTGGTAGCGCATGGTCGCCTCGATGTCACCAAGGCCATGCCCGCTGGAGCCGAACGCATTGTCGGTAGCCTGGCCGGTGAAGATCTCACGGCTGACCGTGTCTTCGTGCGTCCAGACATAGGGCACGCGCAGTTCCACTTCCAGGCGATTGGTGATGCCGTAGCGGGTGGTCAACCAGCCGATCTGCGTGGTGGTCTTGACCTGCCGGGCATCGATCAGGCCGATCAGGATCGCCGGGATGACCGTGTATCCGACCAGCGCCACGCGGTCGAGCGACGAATACCCGAACTGGTAGGCCGGCTCGAGGATGAACTTGCCCTTGGGCGTAAGCACGCCCGGCTGCTGGAAGATAGGCGCCACTTCCGGCGGACGCGTATCGCTCTTGGGGGCCTGGCCCACCGGTTGCTGCTGGGCGGCAGCTACCGGCGCCCCGGACGCCACTGAATCGGCGGCGGGCATGGGCAAGGCCGAGGCGCCTGCGCCTCCTGCGGCGATGTTGCCGGCGCGTTGCTTGTCCAGTTCATCCATGCCCACAGCGTGACGCAGCGCCTTGTAATCGGCTTCCTGCTCAGCCAGCGCCCGGCGCATCGCGTCGAGTTGCGCCATCTGCGCGGTGATCTGGCTGCGCATGGCGTCAATGCGATCACCTTGCTCCGAGACCTTTTTGCGAAGGTTTTCCGCGTCCGCCGCGACAGGGGCGGACGAAGCCTCGGATGAAATGGTATTTGTCGACCCGGCAGGCTGGGCTGGCGCACCCTGCCCGGCCGGCGTCTGTTGTGCCGCGACAGGCAGGCCCAGCGTCACCAAGCCTGCGCATCCTGCCGACCAGACATATCGCCACGCTGCGTGTCGCATCATGCTTCCTCTTGTCCCTGGGCTTTGAACCGCATAGACGAACGCGCCGCGGATATCGGCCGCGGCGCATTCGCGCTGGTAGCGAAGCTTGGCGAAGCGCGTTCCATCTCAGTGCCCCAGTGACTGTAGCTGCGCCTGCTGCAGCGCGTTCTGGAAGTTCTGGTCACGGAACGCGTTGAGCGAATTGACCGACGTATTGATGGTCGTGATGCTCTGGATATGCTGGTTGTTGAGCGTGTTCTGGATCACGGTCGCGCCGGCATTGGGCCCGAGTGCCGACGGATCGAAGCTGTTGTTCGGTCCCACCTGGGTAAGGGACACGCTGTTGAGCGCCGACTGCATCGCCTGCGCCTGCACCACAGTCATGTGCGCGATGTCCGGCACGTTGAAACTGGTCGACGTAACCAGGTTGCCGTTGACGTACACCGCCCGGTCGATGCCGAAGGAGGCGACCAGTCCGTTACCGAGGTCGAAGCCGCCGCGTGCTTCATCGAGCGTGGCCGAGTCAACGGGAGTCCAGCCGTCCACGCCGCTGGCGGCAGGTATGCCGGAGGTGACCCGGGCCAGCGTATCGGCGTTGGCAACTGCTGCCGTCGGGACCAAGGCCGACGCGGCGGGAGCACCGCCCTCTTGCGGCTGCGCACCGACGATCCAACTACTCGCCAGGAGGAGCGCGCCGATGCATGCAGTGCGGATGACCGGTTTCATGCCATGTCCTCTAGAGATCGTCCGGCCCTTTCTTGGGCATCACCATGTTGTAAAGACCGTTGCGATCGATGGCATTGCCGGCTGGCGCCTGCGGCGCGACCTTCCAGTCGCTGGCGCTGTTGAACACGGCAAGGTTGCGACGGTTGTGGATGACGAACACGAGCCCGTTCTTCCACATCGCCATGAATTTCGATTGCGCGATCACGCGTGTACCGCGTGCGGGATCGCCGATGAGCACGCGATCGTTGCGCATGCCCTTGATGACCACGAAGTGGTGATATCCCTTTTCGTCGATCAGCGCGATGGCGGGCAGGTTTTCCTGCGCGAGCTTTTCGAGGGGGACCTTGAAACCGTCGGCGTCAAACCCGTTGGCGTCGAGGAAGCGCTTGATGTCCAGCAGGGAGAAACCTTCCTTGTTGATCTTTTCCTTGTCGCCGTGCGTATACATCTGCTCGAAGGCGACCTGCTCGTCGACCGGATAGCCGTACTGATAGGTGAGCAGCGTGGCCACGGCTGCCGAGCCGCAGCTGAAATCGTATTTCTGGTGGACGGTGGCCTTGTAGCGAGCCTCCTTGAGGCTCGTCAGGTGCACCGTGTAATAGCCCGATCCATTGTTGACCACGGCCACCGGCGTGCTCGCACGGCTTCCCTGCGGCAGCGCCGCGATCAGGATCAGCAGCGCCGCGTATTTGTTCATTGCTTGAACTCGACGTTGAGCACCGTCGCGTTCTGGATAAGCACGTTGTTGCCCGAGTTCTGGATGACGGTCGGGAAACCCGTGGCGCCTGCGATGGAACCGCCCGTGATCGTATTGTCGCCCGTGACGAGATGGTCAGCCGTGTTGTCGGCCACCGTGCCGTTGAGCGTGGTGTTCTGCACCACCAGCGTGCCGCCACTGAGCTTGTCCAGCGTCGCGCTATCGACGCTTTCGCCCAGCCCAGCCGCTACCTCCTGGTGATCCACTTCGGCTGCCGCGGCGTAGACCGCCAAGGGAGAATCCGCGCCCTGCACCATGTACGCGGGAGGAATACTTGCGTTCCCTGCGAAGACCACCGCAGGGAGGATGAACACACTGAGCGCGATCAAACCCCGAAGCCACTTGCACGATTGCACGGCACTGTCTCCCTCACGCGTGAGCCAACGGACGACCGACGCCGATCCAAAGCGAGGTCATTCCTTTTGAAACCGACACGAGGGAACGCAAGCGTTCCCTCGTGTCAGCCGCCCTATCGCTCAGTGCGCAAAGTTCAGGTTGGCCTGAACGTTGACGCTCTGCTGTACCAGCGCTGCCGCGCCGCTGTTCTGCGCAAGGATGGACACACCGGCCGCTGCCGCTGCCGAGCCGTTCATCTGGTTCGACATATCGAACGCACCAGTCGTGGACGATGCCGTACCGCCAGCACCGCCAGCACCGCCGGCAGCACCTGCGCCGCCCGTGCCTGCGCCGCCGGTATTGCCGGCACCTGCGCCACCCGCACCGCCCGTACCGGCGGTTGCATCAGCTGCACCACTGGTGCCGCCCGAGGCAGACGACGAACCGCTGGTTCCGGTCGGGGATGCGGCACCCGCCGTTCCGCCTGCGCCTGCACCGCCTGCGCCGCCCGTACCACCGGTGTTCGCGCCACCGCCAGCCATGCCGCCACCACCGCCTGCGCGATTGTGGTTACGAATGCCACCGGCGTTGCCGCCGTCTCCACCATCACCGCCGCCGGCCAACGAAGCACCCCAGCCACCGGCATCGCCGGACGAGCTGCCCGAGCCGCCAGCCCTGCCGCTGTCGGCACTGGCGCGACCGCCGTTACCGCCGTCGCCGCCGTTGCCGCCGGAAGCCCGGCCGCCGGTGCCACGGCCGCCATCACCGCCGCTACCGCCACGACCGCCATTGGCGTTGCCGTCGTTGTAGGACGAATTACCAATACCCCACACGGCTACTTTGGTGACTTCGCCGTTGAGGGTGCTATTGGCTACTGCCTTGCTGGTGTTGAAGGAACTGGCCGTGCCACCGCTGCTGGCAGCTGAACCATTCTCACCGGCCGCCGAAGTGGTGTAGGTGCTGGTGTCGGTCCGAGTACGAGTGCTCGAATCGGTATTGGTCAAGGTGCTTGAACCGCGTGAGTGATTGTTGTCGTCCGCGAATGACGGCAGAGCCATGCCTAGGCCCAGCACGATCGCAGTTGCTATTAGAGTCTTACGCATAGTCATTACTCCTGGAACGATGCGGTGACCCCCTGTGTTGCTGGCGTTGTTTGTCCAGCAAACTGTCGTCGCAATATGCGTGCCAGTACGCCTGTTTTCCCGGAAGCCCCGCCGGAACCAGCTAAATCAGGCGCTTGAGCGGATAGTGCGGCGAATCTTCGGCGACGCCTCATGGCCGCGAAACACTCAAGTGACTCATCCCTGTTACACCCGTCGCGTTGGCGCACTCAGCCGTGCGGACATAACCGCTCGGGCATGAGCAACCCAATCAGTGAATTGGCGTCCATTGCTCATCGAAATCGTCGCTGTGGAACAGGTGTATCAAGGGTGTTACATGCGTGCACACAAAACGATAGCAATGTCGTACAGGCTGCTGAACCGTAACGAAAGTTAAGGAAAAAAGAAGGGAGCCCGCGGCTCCCTTCTTTTTGGTGACAGGCTGATGTCGCTCAGCGTTTTTCGATCGGTACGTAGGCCTGGTCTTCCGGACCGGTGTAGTTGGCGCTGGGGCGGATGATCTTGCCGTCCTCGCGCTGCTCGATCACATGTGCGCTCCAGCCGGAGGTGCGCGCGATCACGAACAGCGGGGTGAACATGGCCGTCGGCACGCCCATCATGTGATACGCGCTCGCCGAGAACCAATCGAGGTTGGGGAACATCTTCTTCTGTTCCCACATCAGCTTCTCGATCTTCTCCGACACGTCGAACAAGGTCGGGTTGCCGCCCTCGGTGCAGAGCTTGCGCGAGACTTCCTTGATGATCTCGTTGCGCGGATCGGACACCGTATAAACCGGGTGGCCGAAGCCGATGATGATTTCCTTGCGCTCGACGCGGGCACGGATATCCGCCTCCGCTTCGGCGGCATTGCGGTAGCGCGCGATGATCTCCATCGCCACTTCGTTCGCACCGCCATGCTTGGGGCCACGCAACGCGCCGATGGCGCCAGTGATGGCCGAATAGATGTCCGAACCCGTGCCGGCAATGACGCGCGCGGTGAAGGTGGACGCGTTGAATTCGTGCTCGGCGTAGAGGACCAGCGACTTGTCCAGCGAATGGGCGTGCAGCTCGCTCGGCTTCCTGCCGTGCAGCAGGTGCAGGAAGTGCCCGGCGATGGAGTCGTCGTCCGTCTCCGTCTCGATGCGCTTGCCGTTGTGGCTGAAATGGAACCAGTACAGCAGGATCGAGCCGAAGCTGGCCATCAGGCGATCGGCGATGTCGCGCGCGCCGGTGAGGTTGTGGTCGTCCTTCTCCGGCAGCACGGTGCCCAGCACCGAGCAACCGGTGCGCATCACGTCCATCGGATGCGTGGCGGCGGGCAGCAGTTCCAGCGCGCTCTTCACCGGAGCCGGCAGGCCACGCAGGCGCTTTAGCTTGGCGCGATAGGCATTGAGCTCCGCCCAGTTCGGCAGCACGCCGTGCACCAGCAGATAGGCCACTTCCTCGAAGCAGCCCTTGGCCGCGAGGTCATGGATGTCGTACCCGCGGTAATGCAGATCGTTGCCGCTGCGGCCCACGGTACACAGCGCGGTGTTGCCCGCCGCCACGCCGGACAGCGCGACGGACTTCTTGGGCTTGGGAAGGATTTGCTCGGTCATTCGGTACTTCTCCTGAAGACGTGCAGCGTCAAAAGCGATTCACGGAACGGGCGGATCAGCTCTTCTTGGCGAAGAGGTCGTCCAGGCGGCGTTCGTAGTCGTGATAACCGATGCGGTCGTACAGTTCCTCGCGCGTCTGCATCGTGTGGATGACGTTGCGCTGGTGGCCGTCGCGCCGGATGGCGTTGTAGACGTTCTCGGCAGCCTTGTTCATGGCGCGGAACGCGGAGAGCGGATAGAGCACGATGCCCACGCCAGCGGTGGCGAGTTCTTCCACGCTGAACAGCGGGGTCTGGCCGAACTCGGTGATGTTGGCCAGCACCGGCACCTTCACGGCATCCACGAAGCGGCGATAGGTCGGCAGGTCATAGGCAGCCTCGGCGAAGATACCGTCGGCGCCCGCTTCCACGCAGGCGATGGCGCGCTCGATGGCTGCGTCCACGCCGTCGACGGCGATGGCGTCGGTGCGTGCGATGAGGAAGAAATCCGCATCGGTCTTGGCATCCGCCGCCGCCTTGACGCGGTCGGCCATCTCGCCGGTCGACACGATTTCCTTGCCCGGGCGGTGACCGCAGCGCTTGGCGCCGACCTGGTCTTCGATATGGCATGCCGCCGCACCGAACTTGATGAGGCTCTTCACCGTGCGCGCAATGTTGAACGCGCTGGGACCGAAGCCCGTGTCGATATCCACCATCAGCGGCAGGTCGCATACGTCGGTGATGCGGCGTACGTCGGTGAGCACGTCATCCAGCGTATTGATGCCGAGGTCGGGCAAGCCCAGAGAACCGGCAGCAACGCCGCCACCGGAAAGGTAGATGGCACGATAACCTGCGCGCTTGGCGAGCAGCGCATGGTTCGCGTTGATGGCGCCGATCACCTGCAAGGGGTGTTCGGCCGCGAGGGCGGCGCGGAACTTCGCGCCGGGGGATGCGATCTGGGCCATGGAACCTCCGCGTAAAGCGGCAATTTTAGCGCAGCACGTGTTCAAGGCCTGTTGCGCGGCAGCATGAAGGATTTCGCATGCTGCGTGAGATGTTGGTTGGGGGCTATGCGCCCTGCCCCTGTAGGAGCGCACCCAGTGCGCGATCGGCGTGCGGAATGCGGCGTTTGCCGATCGCGCACTGGGTGCGCTCCTACAACAACGAGGTACTCAGCCCTGCTCCGGCCCGCGCTCCAGTGCGCGCTTCACTTCTTCCAGTGCGCCGGGATCATCCAGCGTGGAAAGGTCTCCCGGATCGGTGTGTTGCACCAGCGCCTGCAGCGAGCGGCGCAGCAGCTTGCCGGACCGCGTCTTGGGCAAGGCACCCACTACATACACCCGCGCTGGCCTGGCAACGCCGCCCAGTTGCTCGACCACGCGTTGCTGCATCGCCTTCGCCACGTCGGCCGGCAACTCGGACACGCCCTGCTTGAGCGTGGCGAATACCACGGGCACCTGTCCTTTCAGTTCGTCCTGTACACCCACCACTGCCGCTTCGGCACAGGCCGGATGGGTGGAGACGGACTCCTCGATTTCGCGCGTACCCAGCCGATGGCCGGCCACGTTGATGACGTCGTCGGTGCGGCCGAGGATGGTGGTATAGCCATTCTCGTCGCGGATGGCCCAGTCCAGCGAGCTGTAGAGCAGCTCGTTGAAATGGCTGAAGTAGCTGTTGACGTAGCGGTCGTCGTCGCCCCACACGGTGGTGAGGCACCCCGGCGGCAGCGGTGGCACGAACACCAGCACGCCCTTCTGGTGCGGCGGCAGTTCCTCGCCTGTGCCTTCGTCGATCACCTTCATGCGGTAGCCCGGGCTAGGCAAGCCGGGCGAGCCGAATTTCACCGGCTTGAGATCCAGTCCCGGCATCAGCGTGATGGCAGGCCAGCCGGTTTCGGTTTGCCAGTAGTTGTCGATCACCGGCACACCGAGGCCTTCGGTAATCCAGTGCGCGGTGGGCTCGTCCAGCGGCTCGCCCGCCAAAAACAGCCACTTCAGCTTCGACAGGTCGTACTTCTTGAGCCAGCTCGCCTCCTGCTTCTTCAGTACGCGGATGCCGGTGGGCGAGGAAAACATGGTGCGCACGCCATAGCGTTCGCACAGCTGCCACCAGATGCCAGGATCAGGATGAGTGGGAAGACCTTCGTACAGCAGCGAGGTGGCGCCGCCGATCAGCGGGCCATACACGTTGTACGAATGACCGACCGCCCAACCCACGTCGGAGGTGGAAAACATCACCTGGCCCGGTGCAATGTCGAACACGGTAGTGATCGACAGCGCCATCGCCACGGCATAGCCGCCCACGTCGCGCTGGATGCCCTTGGGCTTGCCGGTGGTGCCGGAGGTGTAGAGCAGATAGCTGGGCTCGTTGGATTCCAGCCATTCCACCGGAATCTCGGCGCCTTCGTAGGAAGCGCGCAGGCTGGCATAGTCCAGGTCTCGGTCGGCGATGCGCGTCATCTGCGGGTCGAGCCCACGATCGATGATGAGTACGTGCGGCGGTTTGTGCGTGGCCTCTTCCAGCGCCGCATCGACCAGCGGCTTGTAGGGAATGATCTTGCCGCCGCGCACGCCGGCGTCGGCGGCGATCAACAACTTCGGTTGCGCATCATCGATGCGAAGCGCGAGATTGCGCGCGGCAAAACCACCGAACACCACGGAGTGGATCGCACCCATGCGCGCGCATGCCAGCATGGCGAACACCGCTTCGGCGATGTTGGGCAGGTAGATCACCACGCGATCGCCTTTGCCTACGCCCAGCGAGCCCAGCACGGCGGCAAACGTGTTCACCTCGCGATACAGGTCGCGATAGGTGAGTTCGCGCGTGATGCCGGTTTCGCTGGAAATCGCCACGAGCGCAAGCTGCCCGCCGCGCTCCTCGAGGTGACGGTCGATCGCGTTGTAGCAAAGGTTGGTGGTGCCGCCGACGAACCAGCGACGGAACGGCAGGTTCGACGTGTCGAGGATTTGCTGCGGCGGGGTGTGCCAGTGGATGCGCTGCGCCTGTTCGGCCCAGAACGATTCCGGCTGCTCGACCGAACGCTGGTAGAACTCCTCGTAGCGCATCGCACTTACCTCGATCAAACGGCTGATCGGGCTAGCCTAGATCAGCGGTGTGAAACGGGCCTTGCGACCTTGGTCGAGTCATCTTGCGCCCACCTGCCGACCAGGCGGGCGCCAAGGCGTCAGAGACAGGAGACAGCGGCGTCGCGATAGGCCGAGTTGTAATCCTTCTTGAAGTCCTGCGATTCGTACATCATCACCTGCGCGCCCGTGCCGTCGGCGGTCACGGTGACCAGTTCGTGCGCGCCGGCCTTGTCGTTGGCCGACACCGATCCGTCTTCCTTCTTGTTCGACACGCTCGCTTCGCCGGACTCGGCCCACTTTGCGCGCACGCATTCCAGATAGGTCGGGATGTCCTTGTTGGTGCGGCTGCTCATCTTGGGCGTGGTGTCGCGCAGGCCATGGGTGCCGCCGCAAGCGGTCAGCAGGGCGCAGCAGGTGGCGATCGCAAGGAGTTGCTTCATAGCGGTATTCCAATCGAGGATCGGCTGATTTAACCATGAAGCGCCGCTCGAGGGAGAGCCTGCCCCTCACATCGCGTGAGGCGGCCGCGTGTCCGTCGCGGCCCGTCCGGCCGGGCGGACGCCCGTGTTAAGTTGAAGCGTTTCCATTGACAGGGGCACGACATGCAACACGGCAAGGTTTCAAGGCTCGCAGTGTGGATGCTGATGGTGGTGATGCTTGCGGGCGTTGCGCCGCTGGCGTGCGCCGCCACTGACGATGCAGCGGCGATCCGCCAGGTGATGGCCGATCAGCAGGACGCGTGGAATCGCGGCGATATCGACAGCTTCATGCAGCCCTACAAGGATGCACCGGACACGACCTTCATCGGCTCGAAGATCCGCAAGGGCTATCGCCCCATCCTCGAAAACTACAAGAAGAACTACGCATCGAAGGAGCAGATGGGCACGCTCTCCTACTCGGACATCGACGTGCGCCTGCTGCCCTGTGCCGACGGACGCGCGACCTACGCCATGGTGACAGGCCGTTTCCATCTTGATCGCACCGTCCATGGCAGTGCAGCCAAGGATGATGGCGTGTATTCGCTGTTATGGGAGCGCACGCCCGGTGGCTGGAAGATCGTGCTCGATCACAGCAGCTGATGCGGCGTCCGCCGCGCATGCAAGAAAAAGGGCGGCCGAGGCCGCCCTTTTGCTGTCGCTGATTCAACGACGCCTTACTTCTTGGCGAACAGGTGCTCGACGCCGGCACGCTCTTCGCGCAGTTCCTTGTTGGTGGCGTCCATGCGGGCGCGCGAGAAATCGTTGATTTCCAGGCCCTGCACGATGGCGTACTTGCCATCCTTCACGGTCACCGGATAGCCATAGATCACGCCCGGCTCGATACCGTACGAACCATCCGACGGAATACCCATCGAGGCCCAGTCACCTTCCGCGGTGCCCTGCGCCCAGGTGCGCATGTGGTCGACGGCAGCCGAGGCGGCCGACGCGGCCGAGGAAGCACCACGAGCCTTGATGATGGCCGCGCCGCGCTGCTGCACGGTCGGGATGAAGTCGCTCTCGTACCAGGCCTGGTCGACCAGCGACAGCGCCGGCTTGCCGCCCACGGTGGCGTGGTGCAGGTCCGGATACTGAGTGGAGCTGTGGTTGCCCCAGATGGTCATCTTCTTGATGTCGGTGTTGTGCTTGCCGGTCTTCTCGGCCAGCTGCGACAGCGCGCGGTTGTGGTCCAGGCGCACCATCGCGGTGAAGCACTTCGGGTCCAGGTCCGGGGCATTCTGCTGGGCGATCAACGCATTGGTGTTGGCCGGATTGCCGACCACCAGCACGCGCACGTCACGCTTGGCGTGATCGTTCAGGGCCTTGCCCTGCGGGCCGAAGATGGCGCCGTTGGCTTCGAGCAGATCCTTGCGCTCCATGCCCGGGCCGCGCGGACGTGCACCGACCAGCAGCGCGTAGTCGACGTCCTTGAAGGCGACGTTGAGGTCGTCGGTGGCGACCACGCCAGCCAGCGTCGGGAACGCGCAGTCGTTGAGTTCCATCACCACGCCCTGCAGCGCGGGCAGCGCAGGGGTGATTTCCAGCAGGTGCAAGATCACCGGCTGGTCCGGACCCAGCATGTCGCCCGCGGCAATGCGGAACAGCAGGGCGTAACCGATCTGGCCGGCAGCGCCGGTAACGGCAACACGAACGGGGGCTTTCATCGGGGATGACTCCTTCAACTTGGGCTAACTTTCAAAAAGACAAAGGCCCACGCCGTGTGGCGCGGGCCCCAAGACCATCAGGTCAGTTCTGCGAAGAACGCCTGGATACGTTCCAGCCCGGGCTGCAATTGTGCGGTCGGGCAGGTATAGGAAATGCGCATGGCACGTGGCTCGCCGAACGCGGAGCCCGGCACGCAAGCCACGCCCTTGGCTTCCAGCAGCGCGGCGCAGAAGTCCACATCGCTGTCGATACGCAGGCCGTTATGGCTCTTGCCGAACGCCACGGAGATATCGGGGAAGGCGTAGAACGCTCCCTGCGGCGTCGGGCATACCACGCCCGGAATCGCGCGCAGCGCGTTGACTACGAGGTCGCGCTTGCCGGCGAATTCCCTGCACTTGGCTTCGGGTACGTCCTGCGGACCTCTGAACGCCGCCACGGCCGCGGCGGTGATCACTTCCGGCAGGCTGGTGATGTGGTTGGAGTTGAGCGTGGTGACGGCCTTGGCCACGTTCTCGGGCGCGGCAATAAGGCCCACGCGCCAGCCCGGCATGCCGTAGGTCTTGGACACCGAGTCGACGAAGATCAGGCGGTCCTTCAGCTCCGGCTTTGCGTGCACGAAGTTGTGGTAGCCGATGCCGTCGAACACCATCGAGTTGTAGATGTCGTCGGTGATGATCCAGGTGTCCGGATACTTCACCAGCACCTCGGCCAGCGCAGCGATTTCATCGCGCGTGTAGACCATGCCCGTCGGATTGGACGGATTGTTGAACAGGAACGCCTTGGGCTGGCGCGCCAGTGCGGCATCGAGCTGTGCCGGCGTGAGCTTGTAGTTCTGTTCCGGGCCGCAATGGAGAACGTTGGACTTGGCACCGAGGATGTCGGCGATGTCGCGATACGTCGTCCAGAACGGCGCGCAGTAGGCGACTTCGTCGCCTTCGTTGAGCAGCGCTTCGCCCAGGTTGTACAGCACCTGCTTGGCGCCGATGCCGATGGAAAGATTGGCGCGGCCATAACCCTTGAAGCCGAGCTTTTCGATGTGCACCAGGAAGGCATCGAGCAGCGCGTCGGCGCCGCGATTGCTGCCGTACTGGCCCGAATCATGCGAAAGCGCCTCGCGCGCGGCGGCATACACATGTTCGCCGGGCAGGAAATTCGGTACACCGATGGAGAAACTGATGATGTCGCGACCGGCGGCCTTGAGTTGCTTGGCCTTCTCGGCGATGAGCATGATCGCGCTGGGCTTGGCGCGGCCGACACGCTGGGCAAGCTGGGGCATGACTTCCTCTGGGTGGGCTAGAAGACAGCAAACTCGGAAATTTTAGCATGTGACGACGCAGCGTCCCTTCATTCGATGGTCGAGGACCACTTCCCGGTGGAAAACCCGCGCCTCCCGTCATTTCCGGGGAGGCGGGCGAGCAGCACCGCAGAAGTCCGGGGCGAAGGCGCTGGATTCCTGCTTCCGCAGGAATGACGGGGCAGTGCGGGTTTCTCGCCAGGGCTCGCCTCGACCCTTCGCCCCCTCATCCAGCGCCCCTGAAGCTCAGGAGCAAAGGCACGGGAGACTCGCTTTCGCTCGGACCGCCCAGCGGATGTCCTTCATGCCATGCGCCTGTCCACCATCCCTCGCCGAGATGACAGGCCATGCCCGGTATTCGGGGCTGCCTGGTCACGTGCCAACAACTATCGGCGAGCGCATGATGCCGGCGCCGACTGCCACTTGGCCGGCATGGCAGATACAAAGGGGGCAATAGACGGGCTGGAGGCTGTCCCGCAGGACCGCTCAGGAACTCTCACGAACACTCACCAAGGACACACGAATATGCACTGGCTATGGGTAATCATTGTCGGTCTGGTCGTAGGTATCATTGCCAAGGCGCTCACCCCAGGCAAAGAGGCGATGGGTTTCATCATCACCGCCATCCTCGGCATCGTCGGTTCGTTCATCTCCACCTACATCGGTGAGAAGCTGGGTTGGTGGGGCGAGACCGGCTTCGTGCATTTCCTCGGATCCATCGGCGGCGCGGTGGTGCTGCTGGTGATCTACCACGCGTTGTTCCGGCGAAACACCACTTCGTGACACGCCCGTCCCGGCGGTGCCTTGCGCACCGTCGGGACCATGAAGCCTTTCGCGTCAGGCGGCGTTGTTGCCAAACAGCTTGCCCGCCAGCGAGGCCAGCGAGCCCAGGTCGAAGCCGCCACCCGTCACCGCCTGTTCCGGCACCTGGCCGTCAGGCGTGAGGTGATCGACCGCGTGCGGCAGCACCTGCGAAAGCTGGCCGAGCAACTGGCTCTGGTCGACACCGAGTTTGCCGGCGGCGTCCTGCAGCAGGGAACCGAGACCGCCGTTATTCAGGGCCTGCCCGAGCTGGTCGCCGGAGACCGACTGGTTGGCGCCGGTGCCGACCCAGGACTGCACCGCATCGCCAAGGCCATGTTGCTGCAGCATGCCTACCAGGCCCTGCAAGCCACCGGCCTTCTCGATCAATTGGCCCGCAATGGAAACCAGCGAGGAACCGCCGGCCTGGCTGCCTTGTGCACCGCCAAGCAGATCATTGAGGAATGACATGACCACATCTCCTAGGGATGGGAGGACGCTTGTCGCTGTTCGCGTGGAGCCTTGTGATTCTAGGCCGCGGCCGCGGCGGCAAACGTGAAAAAGCCGCCGTTCGGGCGAACGGCGGCTTTTTCACGTCAACGAAACGAACGGGGCTTAGCCGCGCTGGTCGAGCACCGCATTCCATTCCTTCACGCGATCGGCCTGGGCTGCCAGCAGCGCGTCAACGTCACCTTCGACGGTCACCTTTTCGACGATGTCACCCTGGCGGATGGCATCGACCACGGCCTGGTCCGCCGCACTGACGACTTCGCCGAACACGCTGTGCTTGCCGTCCAGCCACGGCGTGGCGCCGTGGGTAATGAAGAACTGGCTGCCGTTGGTGCGCGGACCGGCGTTGGCCATCGACAGCACGCCCGGCTTGTCATGACGCAGCGAGGCATCGAACTCGTCTTCGAAGCGATAGCCCGGGCCACCACGACCGCTGCCTTCCGGGCAACCGCCCTGGACCATGAAATCGGCAATCACGCGATGGAACGACAGGCCATCGTAGTAACCGCGGCGAGCCAGGTTGACGAAGCTGGCCACCGTCACCGGGGTCTTTTCATCGTGCAGGCGCAGGTGGATCGGGCCGCGGTTGGTGGTCATGGTGACGTTGATGGTCATCGTAAGTCCTTGGTTTCAAAGGCAACGCGCAACCACAGGCGCGCTGCGGGCCCGCAAGCATACTCCAGCTCGGGTCATAAGCAGGTAGCTCGCACCCCGGAAGTTGCCGCCTATTTGGGGCCTACCGTCCAGGCGGCGGGCAGGTCGAGCTTGGCTGCCGTGATGGCGCCGCTGCCACGCGGCTGGGACTCGGGCGTGGGCACCACCGCCGGCCATGGCGCGCCCTCATACAGATGTGACCACAGGCGATCGAGCGCGGCGTATCCGTAGGGCAACAGCGGGACGTGCTTGTCGCCAAATTCGGGCACGGCGAGGAACGCATCGAAATGCTGTGCGTACGGCACCTTCCAGTAAAGCGGATGCGCGCCCTTCGATCGCACCCAGTCCACGTACGGCTCGGAGGTGAAGGCGGTAGGCAGCAATCCGTCCGATGCGCCATGCACAACCCACAGCGGCAGGCTGGGGCGTGGTGCCTTCACGGCGGTAGCTTCCACGCTGTCGCGAAGCGGTTGCGTGCTTGGGTCGGTGTCTTCCCACAATGCGCGCAGGCAGCGAGCGCCGACCAGGTTGGGGTCCAGCGAGTGGTCCGCCCCCCCATAAAGCCCGACACCGTTGCCTGGCGGAATGCCTGACGCATCGGACCACCAGCGCGCGCGCACCGCGGCATCGGCGATACCCGGCGCGCCCTTGGCCCCCATCGCCGCGTAGCGAAAGCCGCAAGGCATGTCGTCCGCACCACGTCGCATATAGGCAGACGCATAGGCCGCGGCGACGGCCCGCCACAGGTCGAACGCGGTCGTCGAAGCGGCAGTGGCCATGGCTTCATCGGTCCAGCCGCCGGCATGCAGGTGCTGATAGGCCTCCGCAGCCTGCACGCTGACGCGCGTGCCGCCAACGAGGCCGTGCTCATGCAACTGATGGCAACGCTGCGCCCAGGCGGGCGGCACTTCGCCTTGCGCGGTGCGCGCCATGGGCGCTGCCTCAAAGCGCGTGTCCGCCAAGGCGCACGGCAGCCAGATGGACGCCTCGGTGACGTAGTCGTAGAGCGCACGCCCCTGCCCCGGCACGTGAACGTTCGGCTCCAGCGCCACGACACCGGCAAGCAGGTGGTCATCATCCAGACCGGCGGCCTGGAGCACGGCACCGCCGCCATTGGAAAGACCCGTGGCGATGATGCGCGTGTTGTCAGTCGTGAAGGGCGCCTGCTCAGGAAATGCGCGATCGAGCATGGCAAGGCCGAAGCGTGCCGCCTGCAGCACGTGGCGCCCCCAGTCGGCCTCTGGGTTGTCACCCGAATGCGCATGTTTCACCGCGATGTTGCCGTGATGCACATTGCCCGCGGGCTCGAACTCCAGCGGGGCACTGCCGCGCTTCGCGCGTCCGCCATCCAGCGTCACGCCAGTGTCGTCGGCAGCATCGAAATACCCGGCGCCCGTGCCCTTGTCGGTATAGGCCACGGCGCAACCGTGCGGCAAACCCCACGCTCCCGCCAGGGCGATGGCGCCGTACACGCCACGCGAACCCGACGAAGCGGTCACCACCAGGCAGCGGCGTGCACGGTCGAAGTCGTCGGGTATCTGCAACAGCACGCGGTGCGGTGACTGCGCGCCGGGAATCCACGCGAATGCCTGGTATTCACGGCCCGGCACGTTGGGCACCGCGCCGTACACCTTGCCGTAGCCGCCGAGGGGGCCGAGATCGGCGATGCCTTTCCAACTCGTCTGGATCGCACGACGCCGCAGCTCTGCAGCGGTCGGTTTCTGTGGCTGCGCAAACGATGCCGGAGTTCCGGCGAGTCCGGAAAGGCCAAGGCCTGCACTCAGCAGGTCGTCATCGCCCCGGTGCTCGGTGACGCGCACCTCGCCGCGGACGAAATCGGGGGCATGCATGCCGGGCTCCTTGGTGGTGGTCGTCGCCGTACACGACGCGAGCAATGGCGCCACCAGCAGCATCCATCGGGAAAGGCGGTTGGTCATGCCCTCCACCATAACAAGCAGGCACGCACCTGCCATCGTACGAAAGTCCAGCATATCGGCGGTCACCGTTGGGTGATGACGTGACTTTCTGATCTCGACGCAGGCGCACGGGCCGGCTAACGTCAGCGATATGACACGCCTGCTGATCGCCGACGACCACCCGCTGTTTCGCGCTGCACTGCGGCAAGCCGCCAACGAAAGCGTGGTCGATTGCAGCGTGCTCGAAGCTGCCGATCTGGCCGGCGTCCTGCAGGCGCTGGCCGACGACCCGGATATCGATCTGGTTCTGCTGGACCTGCATATGCCGGGCAGCCAGGGCCTGTCGGGGCTGACCACTCTACGTGGGCAGTACCCCAGCGTCGCGGTGCTGGTGGTATCAGCGCATGACGAGGCGCGCACAGTGCGCCGGGCACTGGATCACGGCGCGTCCGGCTTCATCCCCAAGAGCGCGAGCCCGACGGAGATCGCCGACGCCATCCGCAGCGTGCTCGACTGCGGCAGCTGGCTGCCGCAGGGACTGGCGCAGGCCATTGCCGCCCTGCCCATCGACCCGCTCGACATCGACCTCGCCACGCGACTCGCGCGCCTGACCGAGCAGCAATACCGCGTACTGGCGCTGCTCGGCGAAGGCCTGCTCAACAAGCAGATCGCGGATCGACTGACGATCCAGGAGCGCACGGTAAAAGCGCATGTGACCGCGATTTTCGAAAAGCTGGGTGTACGCAACCGAACCCAGGCAGGCGTGTTGCTGCGGTCGCTGGATCTGGCGGATTCGGCGCGGCTGTAGTGATGTTTTCGCCGCACCCGCCGGATGCGCAGCGCGCGTGCAACAGACCAAGTCTCTCAGGACCGCGTGCGAATCTTTGACGATGCCGACCGACTGCCGCGACGGATCGGGCCATCTCCCTGCAGGAGCGCACCCAGTGCGCGAAAAACCAACGGAGCGGTGATGACGGTACGTTGCAATCGCCCTCAAGGCACCCCAAAAAAAGCGCCGCGACGATTCCTGTATCCAACAAACCAAACCGCTACCGCCTTCCCACCGCCACACGCTGCAACACCTGACGCAAGGCCAGGGGCTTGAGCGGCTTGTACAGCACACCGATGCCGCGATCGAGCAGACGTTGGCGCAGTTCGCCATCGCGGTCAGCGGTGAGGATGACGGTGGGCACGTCGTGCGCACCCAGTTCCCGCAACACGTCGAGCCCGGTGCACCCCGCGTCGAGGTGATAGTCGAAGATGTGGAGATCCGCCAACCACGGCGCCGCGCGTGCCTGTTCCAGGGTGCGCGCGGCGTGCACCTGCCAACCCCAAGTGGTCAGCAGGACACTCAGCGCGGACAACGCGGCAGGTTCGTTGTCGAGCACCAGTGCGCGACCTGCCGGAAGCGGTTGTGGCTCAACGGCAGGACCACGCCGTGGCGATACCGCTTGCGCGCGCGGCACAGACAACTCGAACACGCTGCCCCTTCCACTCCACGAACGAAGGCCGATGGGATGACCCAACAGGTCCGCCATGCGTTGTGCGATCGACAAGCCAAGCCCCAGGCCCTGCCCGCCCGCCGTACTGCCGCGCCGGAACTCATCGAAGATCCAGCGCTGCTCTCCCGGATCGATGCCGGGACCGTTGTCCCACACCTGCAGTTTCAGCCGCTCGCCGTGGCGGCGCACACCCAGCACGACGCGGCCACCTTCCGCATAGCGCAGCGCGTTGGACAGGAAGTTCTGCAGCACGCGGCGCAGCAGTTGCGGATCGGAATGGACCCAGTGGCGGCTGCCGACCACGTCGAAGCGAATGCCGCGATCCATGGCCATCGCGCGAAATTCCGCGGCGAGCGGATCAAACACGTCGGCCAGCGCGAAGTCTCGCGGCTGTGCCTGCAGGCGTCCTGCTTCCAGGCGCGCCATGTCGAGCAGCCCCGCCAGCAGGCCTTCGGTGGCCGAGAGCGCACCATGCAGATGCCGCGCCGTCTCGCCATCACTGCCTCGCTCGGCAAGCGTGTGCGCGAAGAGTTGCGCGGCATGCAGTGGCTGCATCAGGTCGTGGCTTACGGCCGCCAGGAATCGGCTTTTCGCCTGGTTGGCACGCTGTGCCTCAGCCGTGGCATCGGCCAGCGCGCGGGTGCGCTCGTCCACGCGCAATTCCAGCGTTTCGTTGGAAGCCTTCAGCGCGTCCTCCGCCTGCCGGAACGCGGTGACGTCGGTGAAGGTCGCCACGAATCCGCCGCCCGGCATCGGGTTTCCGCGGATCTCCACGATGGTGCCGTCGGCGAAACGGCGCTCGGAAAGATGCCGCGTGCCTGCCCGCATGTGGGTCAATCGCCGCTGCACGCCATCATCAACGGATATCTCGCCAACCATCCCCCGCTCGATGTTGTAACGCGTGAGATCGGCCACCGGTCGTCCCACCTGCAGCAGCCCGGCAGGGTAACCAAACAAGCTCGCATAACGTCCGTTCCAGGCAACCAGACGCAACTCCGCATCGACCACGCAGATGCCCTGGCTCATGTTCTCCAGCGCCGCTTCGAGCACGCGCTGGTTGAAGCGAAGATCCTGCGCGGCCTCGCCGACGATGGCGGCGACGGTGTCCAGCTCCTCGCGGCGCTGCTGGCGCATCACTTCCAGCAGTAGTCGCGCCGACGCCGCACCGATCACCGCGGCGAGTTCATGCTCTACCGCGGCCACGCGCGCATGGCCTGCCACGCCATGCGTGGGCCCATCATCGAACAGATAGGCGATACGGTCGCCCGGAAGAAAGCGCGTCGCCAACGCGCGCAACTCGGCCAGGCCGATGTCTCCCGTGCTTGCGACGCGCTGAGCCTGGCCGAAGCGCGAGCTCGCCACCACCATCATCACGGCCACGTTGGCGATCAGGCCAGCAACCACGGCGCGCGACAGGCGACTCCAATCAGCAAGGCCAAGCAGGCCATCGGGTGCCAGCCACGCGACGCCGAACGGACCACCATGCCACCACGCCGGTCCGTGCGGTTCCATCGTGGGAAGCAACACATACAGCCAGACCAGCGTGCCGACAGCCAGCCCGCAGGCCACGGCGCGTGGACCCAGCTGCGGCCGGTACACCGCGGCGAGCAACGCCGGTGCGAGGCCCGCCAACGCGGAGAAGGAAATCGCACCGATGTCCGCCAGTGCATCGTTGCGTGCCAGCACGCGGCTATAGCACCAGGCCAGCAGGATCACCGCGAGAATCGCGATGCGCCGCTGCGTGAGCACTTCGCCACGCAGGTCGCCACGTTCGTCGCGGCCCCAGCCCGCCCGCACGCGCAGCGGTGCGATGAAGTGGTTGACGATCATCAGGCTCAGCGCCAGCGTGGCCACCACCACCATGCTGGTCGCGGCGCTAAGGCCACCCAGGAAAGCGAGCAACGCCAGTACGTGCTGACCACGCGCCAGCGGCAGGGCCAGCACGTACAGATCCGACGGTACGCCGCCCGGCCCCAACCACGCATCGCCAAGGCGTGCGAGCGGCAGGATCGGCAACGAGATCAGCAGCATGTACAGCGGAAACAGCCAGCGCGCCGTGCGCAGGTGCGAGCTGTCACGACACTCCACCACGCCGGCGTGAAACTGATGCGGCAGCGTGAACATCGCCAGCGCGCCAAGCAGGATCAACGCGGGGAAGCCGGTGCTGTCGTGTTGCGTTGGCGCGCTTTCCAGCAGCGCCTGGCTCGCCGGCGAGAGCAGCAGCGTGCCCAGCGCCAGCATCGCGCCCATCTTGAACAACGACTCGAAGGCCATCGCCAGCACCAGACCGCGGTTGTGCGCCATCGCGGAGGCACGACGCGTGCCGAACAGCATGGCGAACAACGCCATCAGCAGCGCCACGTACAGCGCGCTGTCCTGCCAGGGATCGGCCTCGGTGAGCTGTCCGCGGCTGAGCATGCCGTAGCTCATCGCCACCGCCTTCAGCTGCAGCGCGATGTAAGGCACGATACCGATGAGCACGACTACCGTGACTAGCGCAGCGAGCCCCGCGTGGCGCCCAAGGCGCACGGCAATGAGGTCGGCCAGCGAGCCCGCGTTGTAGTCGCGCGCCAATTGAACCAGACGCCGCAGCACGCCGATGGCGAGCACATACATGAGGATCGCGCCCACGAACGTGGGCGGCAACCACCAGCCGGAACGACTGGCTTGCGTCACGGTGCCGTAGAACGTCCACGACGTGCAGTGGATTGCCAGCGAAAGCGCATAGACGACGGACCAGCGACGCTCGAACAGATGCGGGCGCCGCTCGCCGATCAGCGCCACGCCGAACAGCAGGCCAAGCCAGATGAGGGCGGCGAAGGTGATGGTGCTGGCGGTCAGCATGCGAGTGCTGGCTTGCTGAGCGAAGTCGCCGGTTGCAAGTGAACGCGCCTCCGCCTGACGTCATCCCAGCGGAAGCTGGGATCCGGTGTCTTTCCGTGCGTATCGGCAAAAGGCGCTGGATCCCGGTTTTCGCCGGGATGACGGTGAGAGCGCATGCGGGCAACCGGCGGCGGCGGGGCACCGGAGCTCAAGACGCTGGGTGCGTCAGTCGCACTCAGTGCGACAAACCCATTGCGTTGACAGCGCCCACCAGCCAGCGCAACTGCACGCCCTGGCGGCTGTCGTAGTTGTCTCCGGAATATCCCCACCAGTCCCAGCATGCTTGCGGATTCATGGGCGCGGTGCTCGCGCGGGTCTGAGGATACAGGACGGCAACGTCGTAAGCGTCCGCCCAGCGGTTGAAGCCCGCGTCTTTCACGAAGGCCTCGCCAACGGCATCCGCGTTTTGCTTGCAACCATGAAAAGCCACCAGAAGACCGCAGCGCTTGCCGCCGAGGCAAGCCGGCGGCAGGTACACGTAACCAGTCGACGCAAGGAACGCATCGGCACCATCGGGTCGATACGCATCCTGGTTGAAGCGGCGCAGCTCGCCCTTGGCTTCGCCCGCATTGCGCGGCGCCTTGCCGAACAGCTGGTGGAAGATCTCGCCCGCCGCATCAAAACCACAATGGCCGAGATAGGGCGATACCGACTTGTCGCAATCATCGCCGGTCGCGGCAATGGGCAGGTTGTGCGCAAACGCGCGCGCGCCATCGTCATTGACCACGAGCGCCTTGAGCGCAGGGTCGCCGTCGCGCAGTGCCTCGTAGAAACGCGCGCCCGCTTCCGCCACCGCCGGCGACACCAGCGCATCGTCCTTGCCGTGCAGAAGATAGACACGACCGTGCGCCAGATCCTTCAACGCACCAATCTCACCTTTCGCCGAACGTTCCTTCGCCTTGGCCGCCAGCGCCGCCACATCCGGCGCCGGCACGCCCTTCATGCAGGTGCTCAAGGCGAGATCGAGCCGCCCACCGGCGCATCCGAACGGACCGCCGGCCACGATCGCCGCCGACGGAAACCATTCCGGATACGTCATCTGCACTTGCGTGGCCATGTAGCCACCCGACGACAAGCCCGCTACGGCCACACGCGCCGGATCGAGCTTCAGTGCCGGCAAGCGCGGCGCATCACCGGCATACGCAACGCCTCCCAGCATCAGCAGAGCAGCCATCAGACCCGTGAAACGTCGCATGCGCATCTCCCTTCGCAAGATCAGAACGTGTAACGGGCCGTGAGCGTCACCATGCGCGGCGCGCCGTAGAAACCCGTGACGATGCCCAGCGCCGCGATGTTGTAGCCCGTGGTGCGATACGACTTGTTGGCGAGGTTGGTGCCCTGCAGGCTCAACGTCCACGGCTGGTCGATCTGCCATACGATACCGGCGTTCCATAGACCGTAACCCGGCTGCATGATCAGTGGCGACAGCGTCGTCTCCGGATACACGCTGGTCTGGTAGGTGTAGTTGATGCGGCCACTGAGGTTGCCACCGTTATCCAGCGGAATGCTGTGCTCCAGGTTCAGACCGCCCGACCACTTCGGTGCATTGGTGAAGCGCTGCGAATCGGCGATGTTGACGCCACGGCTTTCATAGTCGGTGTACTTGGTATGCAGGTAAGCCCAGTTGCCGCTGAAGGTCCAGTTCTCTACCGGAGTCCAGGCGAACTCTTCTTCCCAGCCGTCGATGTGGCCCTTGCCGGCGTTGGTGAAGTCGCCGAAGAAGCCCTCCGTGCCGTTGGGCAGCGTGTAGGACGTGAACACCGACAGTTGGATGTCCGAATAGATGTTGTGGAACAGCGCCGTGTTCATCATCAGCGTGTCGTCGAAGAACGACATCTTGCTGCCGATTTCGTACGAGGTGACCTTCTCGTCGGCGATCGGACGGCATGACTCCGGAATCGCCACGCAGTTGGCGCGGATGTTGTAACCGCCGGAGTGGAAGCCCTGGCTGTAGCTGGCGTAGAGCTTGATCTGGTCGGTCGCCGAGTAATCCAGCGAAACCTTGGGCGACAGGTTGTGCGAGGTATGCGATCCGCTGAAGTCCGCCAGCGTGCCCACCGGCGTGGTGAAGGTGTCGTTGGAGTAGGCGTAGTTCTGGATGACTGCCGACTTCTTCTCGCTGGTGTAACGCAGGCCAACATCCAGGCTCCACTGCTGGCTGATGTCCCAGGTGAAGTCGCCGTAGCCGGCGTAGCTCTTGGTGCCGATGTCGCCGCCGGTGCCGCCGTATTGCGACAGCAGCGGGTAGTACGGTGGCGAGCCAAGGAAGATGTTGTGGATGTAGCCCTTGGCAGTGCCGTCGAAGTAGAACAGGCCGAACACGCCGTGCACCGATCCGCCGTTGTCGTAGTTCGCCTGGAATTCCTGGGTGAACTGGTGATCCTTGTAGACCGCGTTCACGTCAGCGATCTTTTCGGGCAGCGTGTCGAAGTCGATGTTGGTGTCGGTGGATGAGCCGCGATAGGCAGAGATGGATTTGAGCGTCCAGTCCTGGTTGACGATCCAGTTGAGCGTCAGCGCGGTGCCCCACAGCGTGGTGTAGTTGAGCGCCGGCATGCCGCTGCGCGTGTCGTAGTCGCTGGACAGCGGCTGGTAGGCAGGGTCCAGCTTGTTGACCGCGAGCATCTTGGCGCCGCGCGGATTGGAGTTGTCGCGCAGGCCATCCACCGACAGCTGCGCATTGAAGTTCGACGACGGGAAGAAGCCCAGCGATGCACGGGCCGCGTTGCTGTTCTTGTTGCCGTTGCGGCTGTCGGTGAGCACGTCGGTGCCGTAGCCGTCGTTGTGGCTGCTGGCATAGGCGATGCGGCCACGCCACACGCCGTCGTCGGTGGCGCCGCCGACACTCGCTTTCACGTCCTTCTCGCCATGCGTGCCCACCGTGCCTTCCACCGCACCCGTGGTCTGCGTGGGCAGCGGATTGGACACGTACTTGATGGCGCCGCCGATGGTGTTCTTGCCGTACAGCGTACCCTGCGGGCCGCGCAGCACTTCGATGCGGTTGGTGTCGAACACATCGAGCACGGTGCCCTGCGGCCGCGCCATGTAAACGTCATCGAGATAGATGCCCACGCCCGGATCGAAGCCCCAGGTGGGGTCCGCCTGGCCCACGCCGCGGATGTACGCAGTGAGCGTGGTGTTGGAGCCGCGCGCCGCATAGATCTGCAACGACGGAACCTTGCCCTGCAGGTCGGCCAGGTTCTGCACGTTCTGCTTGAACAGCGTCTGCGCGGTGAACGCGCTGACGGCAATCGGCACGTCCTGCAGCGACTCCTCGCGCTTGCGTGCGGTCACCTTCACGCCTTCCAGTTGCTTGGCGTCAGACGCCTTCGCCGTCGTGGCGGGCGCTGCAGTGCTCCGCGGTGCCTCGTCGGCGTTCGCCACCCACGGACTGCACAGCCCAACCGCAAGACCGATCGCCATACTCAGATGCGTGCGTTTCATAGCTCCCCTCGCTTTGACGCATCCCGCTACCCGGAATGCCGAATGCCACGGAGCTTAGGCACGCGCCCTCACGCCCACACTTGTACCTTCGTACAGTGCCGCGCGCGGCACGGCGTCCGGATACTCGCCGCACGACGATGCCCATGAGGGGTGTCCGGGGATGGGTCGATGGCATTTCTGATCGTGCTGGCCGCGCTTTGTTTTCTCATGCTAACGGCCTATCGCGGCTACAGCGTGATCCTGTTCGCGCCCGTGGCGGCGCTGGGTGCGGTGCTGCTGACCGATCCGTCGTTGGTCGCGCCGATGTTCACCGGCCTCTTCATGGACAAGATGGTCGGCTTCCTCAAGCTGTATTTCCCGGTATTCATGCTGGGCGCGTTGTTCGGCAAGGTCATCGAACTCTCCGGCTTCTCGCGCTCCATCGTCGCCGCCACCATCGGGCTGCTCGGCCGCAGTCGCGCCATGCTGTCCATCGTGATCGTGTGTGCGCTGCTCACCTATGGCGGCGTGTCGTTGTTCGTAGTGGTGTTCGCGGTGTATCCGTTCGCGGCGGAACTGTTCCGCCAGTCGGACATTCCCAAGCGGCTCATTCCCGGCACCATTGCGCTGGGCGCTTTTACCTTCACCATGGATTCGCTTCCAGGCACGCCGCAGATCCAGAACATCATTCCCACCTCCTTCTTCGGCACCAATGCGTGGGCGGCACCGTGGCTGGGCACGCTGGGCGCGGTGTTCATCCTGGTGGTGGGCATGCTTTACCTGGAATCGCAGCGTCGCAAGGCGGCTGCCGCGGGCGAAGGCTACGGCACGGAGCTGGTCAATGAACCGGTGGCGTTCGAAGGCGACAAGCTGGCGCATCCGGCCATCGCCCTGTTGCCGCTGGTGCTGGTGGGCGTGCTCAACAAGCTGCTGGGCGATGCCATTCCGCGCATCTACGGCGCCAGTCATGCGTTCGTGCCTGCCGTCATCGGCGACGCCAGGCCGGTGGTGCAGGAAATTTCCAGGGTCGCCGCGATCTGGGCCGTGGAAGGCGCGCTGCTGGTGGGCATCGTGTGCGTGCTGGCGTTCGCCTGGCGACCGGTGACCGGGCGCTTCGTGGAAGGCAGCAAGGCGGCGGTCGGCGGCGCGCTGCTGGCATCGATGAACACCGCATCGGAATACGGCTTCGGCGCCGTCATCGCGGCCCTGCCCGGCTTCCGGCTGATTGCCGACGCCCTGCATGCCATTCCCCATCCGCTGGTGAACGAAGCCGTGACCGTCACGGCCCTGGCCGGCATCACCGGCTCGGCTTCGGGCGGCATGAGCATCGCCCTGGCCGCCATGGCCGACACCTTCATCCACAACGCCCAGGCGGTCGGCATCCCCATGGAAGTGCTGCATCGGGTGGCCGCGATGGCCTCGGGCGGCATGGACACCCTGCCCCACAACGGCGCGGTGATCACCCTGCTGGCGGTCACCGGGCTCACCCACCGCCAGTCCTACCGGGACATTTTCGCCATCACGGTCATCAAGACCCTGGCGGTGTTCGTGGTGATCCTGGCCTACACCCTTACCGGCCTGGTCTGAGCCGACGGGCGTCTCAACCCCTTCCGCGCCTCTCCCCTTCGGCCCGCCAGGCTCCCCTCGGCGGGCCGCTTTCTATGCCTGAACGGATTTGTTAAGGGGGTACAAGCAAGCTGTCACATAACCCCGTATAATTCCGGAGTTATCCCTACTGAAACTTCACGCGACGGCCCACGGCCGCCCGAGCCCATCTCATGTCCATCGAAAATCTGCGCAATATCGCCATCGTCGCCCACGTCGACCACGGCAAGACCACGCTCGTCGATCAGCTGCTGAAACAGTCCGGCACGCTCAATGAGCGCACCGTGCTGGCCGAGCGCGTGATGGACAGCAATGACCAGGAAAAGGAGCGTGGCATCACGATCCTGGCCAAGAACACGGCCATCACCTGGGAAGACAAGAAGACCGGCACCAAGAACCGCATCAACATCGTCGACACCCCAGGCCATGCCGACTTCGGCGGCGAGGTGGAGCGCGTGCTGTCGATGGTCGACACCGTGCTGATCCTGGTGGACGCCATGGACGGCCCGATGCCGCAGACGCGCTTCGTGACGCAGAAGGCGTTCGCGATGGGCTTCAAGCCGGTCGTGGTCGTCAACAAGGTTGACCGTCCGGGCGCCCGTCCGGAGTGGGTGGTCGAGCAGGTGTGGGATCTGTTCGAGCGCCTCGGCGCCACCGATGAGCAGATGGACTTCCCGATCGTCTACGCCTCGGCCCTCAACGGCTACGCCTCGCTCGACGAGAACGTGCGCGAAGGCGACATGACCCCGCTGTACGAAGCGATCATGCAGCACGCGCCCAAGCCGGACGTCGATCCGGAAGGCGCCTTCCAGATGCGCATCAGCCAGCTGGACTACAACAACTTCGTCGGCATCATCGGCATCGGCCGCATCCAGCGCGGCACGCTGAAGAAGAACATGCCGGTGGCCGTGATCGACCGCAACGGCAAGAAGCGCCAGGGCAAGGTCGCCCAGGTGCTCGGCTTCCTCGGCCTGGAGCGCATCGAGCAGGAAACCGCCGAAGCCGGCGACATCATTGCCATCTCGGGCATCCCCGAGCTGACCATTTCGGACACCGTCACCGCGCTGGACACGCCCGAAGCGCTGCCGCCGCTGACCGTTGACGAGCCGATGATCAGCATGACCTTCCAGGTCAACAACTCGCCGTTCGTCGGCAACAAGGACCTCTCCGGCGGCAAGTTCCTCACCAGCCGCCAGTTGCGCGAGCGCCTTGAGCGCGAGACCGTGCACAACGTGGCACTGCGCGTGGAAGACGGTTCCGACGCCGACAAATTCCTGGTGTCGGGTCGTGGCGAGCTGCACCTGTCGGTGCTGATCGAAAACATGCGTCGCGAAGGCTACGAGCTGGCCGTGTCGCGTCCGGAAGTGATCATCAAGGAAATCGACGGCCAGAAGATGGAGCCGATCGAGCAGCTGGTGGTCGACCTGGAAGAAATCCACCAGGGTCCGGTGATGGAGCGCCTGGGCATCCGCAAGGGCCAGCTCAAGAACATGGAGCCGGACGGCAAGGGTCGCGTGCGCCTGGAATACATGATCCCGGCGCGTGGCCTGATCGGCTTCCAGAACCAGTTCAAGACCCTCACCCAGGGTTCGGGCCTGCTGTTCCACGTGTTCGACCATTACGGCCCGATGGAAGTCGGCGCGATCGCCAAGCGCCTCAACGGCGTGATGATCGCCAACGCCGGCGGCACCACCCCGGCCTACTCGCTCGGACCGCTGCAGGATCGTGGCAAGCTGTTCGCCGCCGAGGGCGACTCGGTGTACGAAGGCCAGCTGATCGGCATCCACGCCAAGGACAACGACCTCACCGTCAACGCCATCAAGCCCAAGCCGCTGACCAACATGCGCGCCTCCGGCAAGGACGATGCGATCCAGCTCACCCCGGCGACCAAATTCTCGCTGGAGCAGGCGCTGGACTTCATCGACGACGACGAGCTGGTCGAAGTCACGCCGAAGGAAATCCGCATGCGCAAGAAGCACCTCACCGAGAACGATCGCAAGAAGGCGTCGCGCTCGGCGAATTGATCGGCTTCGCCATCGTTGCACGGAGAAAGGCCACCGCAAGGTGGCCTTTTTCTTGGGCCAACGGCTGAAAAAGCGTTGACACACCGCCGGTGCATAGTCACCATGCGCGCGCCTCGATCCCGGGGCCTTACAGAAATCACACTTCCCATGGACAGCGACCCTGCCAGTCGTGCCCGCATGGCCTGCGTATGCAGCCGGGGGCACCACAACCTGATGATCACGGCGCGGCCGTGAGCGGCATCCTGGCTTGATGTCCGCTCACTCCGTGCCCCTGCACGGACTGAGCAATGAAGAACTTGCATTTCCTCCTGGCCGCCTGCGTGGCCGCCATCCCGTTGATGTCGCGCGCCGATGAAGACAAGCTCTTCATTCCGCAGTGGCTCGGCGCGC
>Ga0335083_10001624_pt1 | contig 30694 bp, 29 predicted proteins | sample Lox_Sample_42_FD_206716 | JGI IMG/M metagenome (GOLD analysis project Ga0335083, IMG submission 206716) | Soil microbial communities from Loxahatchee National Wildlife Refuge, Florida, United States - Lox_Sample_4.2 | ecosystem: Environmental > Terrestrial > Soil > Wetlands | place: USA...
GAAAAAGGGTTCCAGGTGGTGGATGAAAATGCCGACGACACGAACCTGGACGAGGCGGCCGAGGACGAAGCCTCGATCATCCGCTTCGTCAACCAGGTGCTCAAGGACGCGATTGAGCTGCGCGCTTCGGACGTCCATCTCGAGCCGTTCGAAGACGAATTCCGGATTCGCTACCGCATTGACGGCGTGTTGCAGGACGTTCCTGTGCCCGCACAACTCAAACGATTCCAGCCGGCCATTGTTTCCCGCGTTAAGATTTTGAGCCATTTGAACATTGCCGAAAAACGGCTGCCGCAGGACGGGCGCATCAAAGTGCGCATTGACGAGGCGGAAGTGGACATCCGTGTTTCGATTATCCCGATGTTGCACGGTGAAGCCGTCGTCATGCGTTTGCTGCGGCAGAATTCCACGTTGCGCGGCATGAAAGACCTGGACATGGGCCAGCGCGAACTGGATTGCTTCCAGCGCGTCCTCGAGCTGCCGCACGGCATCATCCTGGTAACCGGCCCGACTGGTAGCGGCAAAACCTCCACGCTTTATACCGCGCTGAATGAAATCAATGATTCGGTGCGGAAAATCATCACGATCGAAGACCCAGTGGAATACCAGCTCAAGGGCGTTAACCAAATCCAGGTAAACGAAAAATCCGGACTGACGTTTGCGCGTGGATTGCGTTCCATTTTGCGCCATGACCCGGACGTCGTGCTCATCGGCGAAATTCGCGACCAGGAAACGGCGCAAATCGCCGTGCAAGCCTCGCTGACCGGTCACCTGGTCTTTTCCACGCTGCACACCAACGACGCCCCGGGCGCGTTGACGCGGCTCGTGGATATGGGCGTGGAACCGTATCTCGTGGCTTCATCGCTCGAAGCGGTGCTCGCGCAACGGCTCGTGCGCGTGCTTTGCAAACATTGCAAGGTGCCGGACGATTCCACCACGGCGCAGACGCTGAAGGCGCAATTAGGCATTCCCGCCACGACGACGATTTACAAATCCGTGGGCTGCCGCGAATGCCGCAACACGGGATTCCATGGCCGGCACGCGATTTTTGAATGGATGGATACGGACAACGAAATCCGCCAGTTGATTTTGAAGAGCGCTTCGACCGACCAAATCCGCGACGCCGCGCGGCGGCAGGGAATGAAGACGCTGGCCGAGGACGGCTGGCGCATGGTGCGCCAGGGCAGCACTACCGTGGAGGAAGTTTTGAGCGTGACGACCGCCAAGGAAGTCGCGCGGACGACTAAAAATGAAGCGATGGATGCCACTCCCGCGAGCGTTGCATTAGCCAATAAATAAAATGCCCACGTTTTCTTACAAAGCTATCCAGGCCAATGGGGCCATCGCGGAAGGCGTGCTCGAGGCGCCGGGCCGGCCCGATGCGCTGCGGCAGATCGAGACGCTGGGCTTGCGGCCCGTGAACCTCTCGGAAAAAGCCACCGCGTCCGCCAAAAGCGCCAGCGCCTCGGCACTGCCGGGAAATTTTTCCTTCAAATTTGAATCGAAAAAAGTTTCGCCCAAGGCGCTGGAAAATTTCACGCGATTGCTCTCGAGCCTGCTGGCGGCCGGCGTGCCGCTGAGTCGCGCCCTGGTAATCCTGACCAAGGAAGCTTCCTCGCCGGTGGTCTCCGCGAAATGGAAGGAAGTCCTCGATAAAGTCGTGGACGGCATGTCATTGGCCGACGCGATGGCGCAGTCGCCGGAGACGTTTCCGCGTATTTACGTTGCGATGGTGGAAGCGGGCGAAGCCGGCGGCTTCCTGGACCTGGTGCTGGCGCAGATCGCGGAATTTCAGTCCCGCCAAAAGGAACTGAAGTCCAAGGTCATGGCCGCGATGATTTATCCGTGCATTTTGTTTTGCCTGGCGACGATTATTTTAACCGCACTGCTGGTGTTCTTCGTCCCCATGCTGCAGAAAGTTTTTGCGACCATTCATGGTTCACTGCCGTTGATCACCGTAATCGTTATTGGCGCGAGTAATTTTATGCGCTCCTACGGGATTTTTATCATCATCGGGTTGATCGTGGCCGTCCTTACCCTCAGGACATGGTTTACTTCGGAAAAAGGCAAGCGCGTGTGGGAGGGATTCATTTTGCGGGTGCCGATGATCGGGCCGCTGGTGGCGCAATTTGCCATGGCGCGGTTTTGCCGGATGCTCGGGACGCTGCTTGGCGCGGGCGTGCCGCTGGTGCAAAGCCTGAACGTGGCGCGCCGTTCTATCGGCAACCAAATCCTCGTGGATGCCGTGGGCCAGTCCATCGAACGCGTGCAGCAGGGCGGCCGCCTCGGCCAGAGCCTGGCTGATTGCAAAATGCTTTTTACCAGTTCCGCCCTGGAAATGATTTCCGTGGCTGAAGAAAGCGGAAAACTCGACGTGGAACTCATCCGCCTGGCCGGCGTTACGGAAAACGACCTGAACCGGAATTTGCAAACGACCGTGTCCTTTGCCGAGCCGCTGTTGCTTTTCTTCATCGCCGCGTTCATCGGGACCATTTTCATTGGGATGTTGCTGCCGGTGTTGTCCATGAGCCAATACATCCATTAAAAAGCCATTATGAAAACAGGCATTATTCATCAGGCCAAACACAGCGGGGCTTTCACGCTCGTGGAAGTTGTCATGGTCATGGCCTTCGTTGGCATTGTAGCGGCGGTGGTGATTCCCAGGTATTCCGGCCCCAGCACCCGGGCGCGTGTTTTCGCGGCCAAAACCGATATCACGGGGGGAATTAAAACGGCGATCGATCGTTATAAGGCGGACATGGGCGCGTATCCCGAAACGTTGCAGGCTTTACTGATGGCGCCCGGCAAAAATGCGGTTCATTGGCATGGACCCTATTTTGAGTCCGCCGCTCTTCCGAAAGATCCCTGGGGAAATATCTATCTGTATAGTTACCCGGGCAAACACAACCCCGCCAGTTATGACCTCTGGTCCACTGGAGCAGATAACGAATCCGGAACCTCCGATGACATCGGAAACTGGCACACACCATAAATGATAATCTCATTTGCACCTTTAATATTATGAAAATCGAAATCCAAAAAAACATCGTTCAAAGAAACCAATTGGGCCGGGCGCTGAGCCGGGCATTTACGCTCGTGGAAATCATGCTGGTGGTCGCCATCATCGGCATTCTCGCGGCGCTGGTCATCCCCAAGATTGCCGGCAAGAGCGAGCAGGCGCGCGAAACCGCGGCCATGGCCGACATCAAGGGCGGCATCAAATCCGCCCTCGACCAGTATGACGTGGACATGGGCTTTTATCCGTCGAGTATGCAGGACTTGATTACTGCGCCCGGCCGGAATGCGGCGCACTGGCACGGCCCGTATTTTGACCCGGCCGTCCTGCCGGTCGATCCCTGGAACAATCCTTATCAATATGCTTATCCGGGCAAACACAACCCCACCGGCTATGATCTTTGGTCCATGGGGCCGGACGGGAAATCTGGAGACGCCGATGATCTTGGAAACTGGCAACAATAAATCGCCGGCCCAATGCGCCTTTACGCTGATCGAACTGGTGCTGGTGATGATGCTGCTGGTGGTGGCCGTTTGCATGGTGGCGCCCCGGATGTCGGATTTCGTGCGCGGACGGGCGCTGGATTCGGAAGCGCGGCGCTTGGTCGCGCTGATGCATGCGGGACAGGCCCGCGCAGTTTCGGAAGGAATGCCGGTGGTGCTTTGGCTGGATGAAAAGCAGGGCACGATCGGCCTGGAACAGGAATCCCCGCCGAAGGGCGGCGATCCTAAAGCGGAAAATTTGACGATTAGCGAGAACGTCAAAATTACGCTGGTGAACACAGGCTCGACCACGGCCACTACGTTTAATCATTTGCCCGCAATCCGTTTTATGCCGGACGGGACGATTGACGAAGACAGTCCCCAAACGGTGCAATTGATGCAAGGCAGCGAGACGCTGTTGTTGAGTGAATTGCAAAATCGCACAGGATATGAAGTTAAAGACAATCAAAAGTAGCGGCAAAGGCCGCGAATCCGCCTTCACGCTGGCTGAATGCCTGGCGGCGATGGTGTTTATGGCGATTGTCATTCCTGTTGCGGTGCAGGCGCTGCATGTCTCCAGCCTCGCGGGCCAGGTGGCCGCGCGCAAAGGCGAGGCCGCGCGCGTGGCCGACCGCGTCCTTAGCCAGAGCATCGTCCTGACCAATTGGAGCAACGGGGCGCAAAGCGGCACGTTCAACGAAGGCGCCGATGAATTTCACTGGAAATTGAGCAGCGATAACTGGACGAAGGACGCGATGAAATTGCTCACGGCGGAAGTGACCTTTTCCGCGCAGGGCCATGATTATACGGTGACGATGAGCACGCTCGCCAACCAGCAGACCTCTACCAACTCGGCGCCATGAACATCGTTCCGCACACATTATCATTATCGCCGCGCGATGGCTTTACGCTCATCGAGATGATCCTGGCCATCGGGATCGCGGCGATTGTGCTGATCACTGTGAACGCCGCTTTCTTTGCCGGGTTGCACTTGCGCGAATCCACGCAGCAGCTCGTGGACGATGCCACGCCAGTGGACCAGACGCTCACGACCCTGCAGCGTGATTTGCAATGCATCACCATCCCCACCAACGGCACCAGCAAGGTTTTGTCCGGGGGCTTTCGCGTGGGCAACATCATCAGTTCCGGCAACGCCACGCCGGTTTCAATCGAGCTGTACACGGCCACCGGCGAGTTGAATGACAAAAATCCCTGGGGCGATATCCAGCGGGTCACTTATGAATTGCGTGATCCGACGGACCACAACGCGCGGGGCAAGGATTTGATTCGCAGTGTCACGCGCAATCTTTTGTCTGAGACGACCCCACAGTCGGAAGATCAATGGATGATGGGCGGCGTCCAGGATATTACGTTTTCCTGCTACGACGGTGCGCAATGGTGGACAACCTGGGACACGACGGGGCTGACTTCGGCGAACACGAATTTACCTGCCGCCATCAAAGTGGATATCCAGCCCGTCGGCAACCAGATGTCGCCCTTTGAAATTATCGTCCCGGTGGATTTGGAAGCCGTGACCAACGTTACTGCAACCACGGAAAACGCAGGAAGCGGCAGCAATACTGGGAACGGCAGTGGCGGCAATGGTGGTGGTGGGGCAGGAGGTGCCACGGGTGTTGATTCGCGTAACGGCGGGGCTGGCGGAGGTGGCGCTCAATGAAACTCTGTCCATCCAACATGGTTTACCGGCAGCAGCGCGAAAGCGCAGCGGTGCTGATCATTGTGCTTTGGATTGCCATTGGCCTCATCAGCATCGCTTTGTATTTCGCCAATTCGATGACCTATGAATTGCGCGCGTCGGACAATCGCGTTTCCGGCATCGCCACCCAGCAGGCGATTGAAGGCGCGGCGCGTTATGTCAGTTATGCGCTCAGCGCCTATTCGACCAACGGCGCTGTCCCGCAAAATACGCAATTTTCCTGCGAAGCCGTGCCCATCGGCGACTCGCATTTCTGGCTCATTGGCCGCGACCCGTCGGAGACGGCGTCGTCTGACCCTTATTTCGGCCTGGTGGATGAATGTTCCAAATTGAATTTAAACACGGTCACCACGAACACGCTGCTGTACCTGCCAAACATGACTGAGGATTTCGCGGACGCGATTGTGGATTGGCGCAGCACCAACGGCAATGGCCTGTACTCGATGAATTATACGTCCCTCGGCTATGACGACAAAAATGCGCCATTTGAAACCGTGGATGAGTTGCGCCTGGTCTATGGCGCGACGATGGATCTTTTGGATGGCAACGACCCGAAGCATAACGGCATTTTGGATGCGGATGTCCAGGTCGCACCCGCGGCGGGCGGCGCAATGAATCCTATGTCCGGAAGCAGCAGCCAGATCCAGCCGGGTCTTTTGGATTGCTTCACGGTCTATTCACGCGAACCGAATTTCATCACCGGCACCAGCGGCAGCACGACGCTGACCAATGTCAACACAGCGACTAAGCAGCAGATGCAATCACTTTTTGAATCTGCCGGTGTGGGCAACGCCGAGGCCGTGGCGACGGCCATTTACAATTATACTCATCCTACTCGCGGGACTGGCGGCACCTTCAATGGGATTTTGGACCTTTGCGTCTTCTGCAAAAATGCCGGGATGAGTTCGAGTGATTTTGCCAAAATTTATCCGCAAGTCACCACCAGCGCCGCTACTTATATTCGCGGCCGAGTCAATATTAATAGCGCCGGCAGCACGGTGCTGGCGGCCCTCTTTATGGGCATCGGCAGTGATCACGGTGTGGACGAGGGCACCGCGACCAGCGCGGCGCAAAACGCGATCAATTACCGCGAGCAAAATGCCAGCAGTATTAACTCCGTGGCGTGGCTGGTAGATGCGCTCGGCGCCACCAGTCCGGTGATACAGGCTTTGCGGAGAGGTGATTATGTGACCGCGCGCAGCTATCAATTTACCGCGGACATCGCCGCCGTGGGGCCGTTTGGACGTGGTTACCGCCGCGTCCGGTTCGTTTTCGATACCAGCGACGGCACACCCAGGATTGTTTATCGCCGTGATTTGTCATCGCTCGGATGGGCGCTGGGAGAAAAAGCCCGCGAGACCTGGGTGGTTAATGCGGGGAATGCACAATGAATAATATATTAAAAATTAATTTTGGGAAACGCAAACGGCCCACCAGCCTGCTGGGTTTGTCGCTCGACGGCAGCCGGCTGGAGGGTGTGGTGCTGCGCCGAAACAACGGCTCGCTGCGCCAAACGCAAAGTTTTTCCGCCACGCTTTCGCTGGATCCGCTCACCGCGGCGCCGGAGCTGGTAGGCCGGGAAATCCGCAACCACCTCGAAACCGCCGGCGTGCGCGAACGCTATTGCATCGTCGGCCTGCCGATGAAATGGGTGCTCACGGCCCACACCGAATTGCCCCCGCTGCCGGACGCCGACGCCGCGAGCCTCCTGCAAATCGAAGCCGAACGCGGCTTCCCCACCGATATCACGACACTGCAACTCGCGGACTCGCGCTGCACTTTGGCAGGCGATAAAAAGCATGTCACGCTCGTGGGCGTTTCCAAAACCCAGATTGAATCGCTCATTGCGGTGTTAACGGCGGCGAAATTAAAACCCGTGAGCTTTTCGCTCGGGTTAACAGCGCTGCAACCGCCCACTGCGGAAAAAGGAAATGGCGTCCTCGCATTGATTATCGGCGAGACGGGCGTGGGCCTGCAAATCACCTGCAACGGCGGTGTGGCCGCGTTGCGCGGATTTGAAGGGGCCGTGGAAAATGAAGGCAGCCGGCGCACCCTGCATGCCAATGCCGTTTCGCGCGAGGCGCGCATCACTCTCGGCCAATTGCCCGCGGAACTGCGCGCCGCGGTTCGCCACATCCGGATTTTCGGCCCAAATGATTTGGCTAGCCAATTGGCCGATGAAATGGAGCTGGCCTTCGAGCCCATGGGCCTGGCCGTGGAAGTGGTCAAGGCGTATGCGCCGAATGAATTTGGCGTTGAGATTCCTTCTGATGCCGCCGTCTCGGCAGCGTTCAGCCTGGCTTCGCGTTATTTGGCGAACCAGCCGCCCGTCTTTGAATTGCTGCCGCCCAAGCCCACGGCGCTGGAACAGTTTGTTGCCAAATATTCCTCCGGCAAACTTCGCAGCGCGGGCGCCATCGCTGCGGCGGTCCTGGCCATCGTGGCGGGAATATTTTTGTTCCAGCAAATCGAACTGATGAGCCTCCGCTCGCAATGGAACGCAATGTCGAAAAAGGTCGGCGACCTCACGGCGGTGCAGGGCAGAATCCAGCATTACCAGGCGTGGTACGACGATTCTTTCCGCGTGCTGACGATTTTGCGGCAACTGACTATGGCGTTTCCGCAGGACGGCTCCGTTACCGCCAAGTCCATCACCATCCACGGCAATACCATCACCTGTTCCGGCACGGCCAATGACAGCCGGGCCCTGTTGCAAACCATCCACCAATTAAACGGCGCCACGATTGAGCAAATCCGCGGCGCGTCGCCCATGCAATTCACTTTCAATTTTCTCGTAGGCAATGCCACGGGAGGCCAGCCATGAAAATTCAAAATCGCGAACAACTTTTAATGGTCGTAGTACTGGGCCTGGTTGCGCTTTGGGCCGGCAATCTCCTGGTGTTCGGGCCGATGGCCAAATGGTGGCACACCCGCCAGGATGCCATCAAACAATTGCGCCAGGAAGTCAGCCAGGGCAAATCGCTCATCCGCCGCGAGTCGTACATCCTCAGCGAATGGTCGAACATGCGCACCAACTCGCTGCCCAACGACTCATCCCTGGCCGAACAGCAGGTCCTCCGGTCACTGAACAATTGGGTGGGCGATTCCGGCGTCAACGTCAGCAGCGTCACGCCTCAATGGCAAATGGACCAGGACGATTATTCGACGCTCGATTGCCGGGTCGAGGCCACCGGCGACCTCGGGACCTTGAGCCGTTTCCTTTATGAAATTGAAAGCAACCCCATGGCGCTGCAGCTCGCTTCCATTGAATTGACGGCCAACGACGAGCGCGGACAGCAATTGACCCTGGGCCTCGAAATCAGCGGGCTCGCTCTCATTTCACCAAAACCATGAACATTCCATCACTACTGGTCATTTTGAAAGCGGCCTGGCGCAAAGCCATGGTGCCGTGGATGGTTGGTTTCGCTTTTGCCGCCGGCCTTTTTGCCCAGGCGCAGTCCACCAATGATTCCAATGCCAACGATTATTCTGATTTCCAAATCATCGTGCAGCGGAACATTTTTGACCCGACCCGTTTTCCGCGGGGAACCACTTATCGGCCGCGGATGGAACGTGGCGCGCCGACGTTTTCGCTCGCCGGTACCATGAGTTACCGCAATGGCATGTACGCCTTCTTCAACGGCAGCAGTTCGGAATATCAAAAGTCCCTCCAGCAGGGCGGGACGATTGCCGGTTATACCGTGACGAAGATTGATTTCGACGGCGTCGAATTGCAAAACGCCGGGAAGCAGGTGCGCATGACCGTCGGCGCAGCCATGAGGCAGGAAGGCGATGGCTGGACCTTAAGCATGCCGGGCGAATGGAGCGGAACGACCGTGACTGATGCCGGGAGCACCGAAAGCGCAGGCACCGGGGACACCAACCAGAGCGCCCCTTCCACGACCAGCCTGCCCTCGGGCGGCGCGGCCAGTGATGCTTTGCAAAGATTAATGCAACAACGCAAACAACTAGAACAAAAATGAAAAAATTAATCCTGAGAATATTGGCTGTGTGCGCGGCGGGGCTTTTGCTCCCCGCTGCCGCCCAAAACGATATGCCCGATGGCGGTGGCGGCCCGCCCATGCCGGGCCCGGACGGAGCTCCACCAGACATGTCCGGCCAGCAGTCCGACCAGGGTGCCCAATTGGCCCCCTCGGGCGCTCAAAATTCGGCCAGGCCATCCATCCGGTTCGTCCGGCCCGGCGCATCCGCGCAGGCCGGCGTATCGCCCGATGCCGGCACGTCGCAGCCGGCGAATGCCAGCCAGGCTGCGTCTTCGCCAATTCAAACTCCTGCAGGTTCACCGGATGATTCCGAGCCCGCCAACCTGCGTTTGAACTTCAACAACGTCCAGCTTGACCAGGTCCTGAATTACCTGAGCGATGCCGCGGGCTTTATCATCGTCATGGACACGCAAGTCCGTGGAACCGTCAGCGTCATCAGCAGCCATCCGATGACCCGCAACGAAGCGGTGGATTTGCTCAATTCTGTCCTGAACCAAAACGGCTACGCGGCCATCCGCAACGGCCGTACGCTCACGATCGTCAACAAAGACGACGCCAAGACGCGCGACATCCCCGTGCAGGTCGGCAACGATCCTCAATCCGTCCCAAAGAACGACGAAATCGTGACGCAAATCATCCCCGTCCGGTACGTGGACGCGAGCCAGTTGATATCTGATTTATCGTCATTCGTTTCGCCGCAGGCCACCGTGGTGGCCAACCAGGCGGGCAATTCGATTGTTATTACCGATACGCAGGAAAATATCCGGCATCTGATGGAAATCATTTCGGCGATTGATTCCAGCGCCGCCGGTGAGACGGAAATCCGTGTATTCCCGCTCTCCTTCGCCAATCCCAATGATGTGGCTGCTGAGCTGGGCCAGATTTTCCCCTCAGGCGGCTCGGGCAACGGCCTTTCGCCGATCGCTTTTCGCGGGCCCGGCGGTGGTGGATTCGGTGGCGGCGGCTTTGGCGGCGGCGGTTTCGGCGGTGGTGGCGGTGGCGGTTTCTTTGCCCGCATGGCGGCAGCCGCAGCTGGAAATAATAGCAACGGCAATCGCGCGCAGAAACAATCCCAGGTCACCGCTGTGGCCGACCCGCGCACGCAGTCAGTCATTGTCATGGCCTCCAAAGATTTGATGCTGGAAATCACCAGCATGATGCAGGAGTTGGACGTGCCCTCCTCGCGCGACCAGCAGGTTCACGTCATTCACCTGGATAACGCCGATCCGCAACAGGTCCTGCAAGTGCTGCAAGGCACCTTCCCGCAGGGCTCGGTGGCGAACTCCAGTTCGAGCAGCACCAGCTCCCAAACCGATGCCCGGCAGGAGCGTGAACAACAAAATGCGACCACCGTTAGCCAAACTTCGACGTCCCTTAGCTCCGGCACGGGCACAGGCGTCGGGCGTGGCGCCGGCGGCGGCGGAGCGCCCTAATCATTTATCCAATTTTGCTTAAACGACTAAAACTATGAAAACATCATCGTGGAAAAAAATTGCGGGCGGCATCCTGATTCTCATGTCATGCGCCGTCACCCAACTTCATGCGCAAGCCGGCGGCGGCGGCCGGGGCGGCGGTGGAGGTTTCGGCGGGTTTGGCGGATTTGGGGGCTTCGGCGGCTTTGGTGGCAACCGTGGCGGCGCCAACAACAGCTCCAGCACCGCGCAATACAACAACAATGGTTCCGTCGGCAGCGCTTCGTTCATGGTGGACCCGGACACGCATACCATCACCTACATCGCCGACCGCCAGACGAGCGAACAGATCAGCAACGTCATCGCCAACCTGGACCGTCCCAAACCGCAGGTGCTCATCAAGGTGGTCTTCCTGGAAGTGACGTTGAATAACTCCCTGGACCTCGGCGTGGAAGGCGGCTGGACCGGCGGCGGTAATCCCGCGCAATCTGTGGGCTCTATTTTTGGGCTGACCGGGTTGAATAACGTGGCCACAAATTTCACCACCCCCCTGGGACAGTCGACTCAGCCAAATGGATATCCTGTTCCCAGTTCCGGCACTACCGGCGCGGGCGGCCTTTATCAGGTTCTCGGCTCGGATTACCAGGTCACCGTGCGTGCCCTCGCGCAGGAAGGCAAGGCGCACATTCTCGCGCGTCCTTCCATCCTCGCGCGTGACGGCCAACCGGCCACGATTCTTATCGGGCAGCAGGTTCCGCTCATTACCGGCCTGAGCTACCAGACGGTCGGCGCGGGCGTCGTTCCTATCAACAACATTACCTACACACCCGTGGGCATTCAGGTCAATGTGACCCCCTACGTCTCCCCGAATAACCTGGTGGAAATGATCGTCACCCCGCAGGACTCTGAGATTGACCCGACGTTGACCGAGCCGATTGGCGGCGGGGTTGAAGCGCCGGTCATTGATACCCGCTCGGCGGATACTGTCGTCATCACGCCCAATGCGCAAACGGTCGTTATCGGCGGCCTCATCGAAAATGACAAGGCCAGCAGCGCCAGCAAGATTCCCATCCTGGGCGACCTCCCGCTCCTCGGCGCGTTGTTCCGCTCGACGAGCTCGGCCAATAACAAGAACGAGCTGATGATCTTCCTGACGCCGCACATCGTTCGCGCGCCTACGGAATTGGCCGCCACCGTGAACGCGCCCAACCTCACCAGCGGCATGATCACCAACAGCGTTTCGGAACAGGAACTGGACCAGTTCCTCCGAAAAATCCCGGATAACGCCAAGTAACGGACCTGAACAATTATTCTTTATTTGTTGAGACACATCATTTAGAACAGCTCACAGATTCATGGAACCCCGGCGCAGCGCATTAATCTATGGCCTCCTTTTGGGAGTCTGGCTGCTGGTCGTCGGCTGGCAAATCGAAGAACACGCCCGCGTCGATGCCGCAGCCAAAACCGATTTGCAAAACCGTTCCACGGGCATCGCCAATACGCTGAGCGCCGTCGTCCGTGCCTTGCGTTTCCGCGGCACGCTCCTGCAGGACCGTCTCCAGCCTGTCCTCGATGACATGGTCAACAGCGGCACTAATGGCTTGCCCGGCTTCACCGAACTGTTATCCGTCGCGTTGATTAATACCGACGGCAAACCCATCGTCTCCGCCGGCGACACCAACCTCATTCCCACTGGGGCTTTGTCCGAAAGCGAACCCGTCTGGACGGCCAACAGCGTCACGTTCGTGAATCCCGTTTGGGGCGCGAATACCAGCCCGGAAAATTCGTCCAATGCCCTCGTCGTCCTGCCGTCGTTTCGTGAGATGACCAATGGCATGCCGCCCGGGGCATTTGAGCGGCGCGGGTCCAATGACATGTACTTCTCGAACTCTCCCTCCATGGCCGGTAACCGGCCTCCCGGTCCTCCGCCCGGCATGGATGACCGGCATGACGGCGGTCCGCGTGGTGATGGCCCTCGTGATGGTGGGCCGCGCGACGGCGGCCCTCGTCGTCCACCCTGGATGCGCTGGATGGATGAGCAGCAATTCAAAGCCCTCACTGCCCGGCGCGAACTCCACGGCCTCGTCCTGGCCATGTCCACGGAAAATGTGCGCACGGTTTCCGCTGATGATCTGGTGCTGCGCGGCATCATCGTCCTGTTCGCCGGCATTTCGGCTGTCGGCGTCGCGCTGGTCTTGCGCACTGTTTCCAAAACGTCCGAGCTGCAAATCCGGCTGGTGCGCGCCAGTGAATTGAACACCCACCTCAAGGAAATGAACCTCGCCGCGGCCGGGCTGGCGCATGAAACCCGCAACCCGCTCAACATCATCCGTGGCATGGCCCAGATGATTTCCAAATCCGACGGCCCCGCTGACCTCCGCGAAAAATCCAAGGCCATCGTGGATGAGACGGATAAAGTGACCGCGCAGTTGAACGAGTTCATCAATTACTCGCGCCCGCGCGAAGTGCGCCGGGCGAAGATTCCGCTCAACGCCGCCGTCACTGAAGTCGTGCGCGCGCTGAACTACGATATCGAGGAAAAGAAAATCCGCGTGGAATCGAAAGTCGAACCGTTTTTGATCGAGGCAGACGAGCAATTGTTGCGGCAGGCGCTGTTCAATTTGCTGCTCAACGCCATCCAGGCGGTTGGCGAGAGCGGGCAAATCCAGTTCACCGCGCACAAGAACGGCTCCGAAGCCGTCTTCGAAATCCGCGACGATGGCCCCGGCGTTCCCCCCGGCCAGCGGCGCGAGATTTTCAAACCCTACTTTACCACCCACCAGAAAGGCACGGGCCTGGGCCTGGCCGTCGTGCAGCAGATCGTCCTCGCCCACGGCTGGGAAATCGAATGTCTCGCCAACGACCCCAAAGGTGCGGTGTTTCGCATCAGTCACTTAAAACCCACTGCATAGTGCTCTCGAAGGCATAACAATTCATTCGCTAACCACGTCTGAAAAGGCAATCATCCGGACATGGCCCGTCCATTTCTCCTGACTTTGTCGCTGGTCATCGCCTGTCTATTGTGCGGGTGCAGCCGCCCACAACCAGGCTGGCCCTATTACACCCTCGCGTTGAACGGCGAACCCACCGGACAAGGGTCGCAATTTGCCCCGGACGATTTGGGGGTTTGCGTTTATGTGAACGGCAATCCCGTTGGGATTTATCCCCGGGCCAATTCCATCGCCATTCCGGTGAACCAATATTTGCGGCCCGGCACAAATCAAATCACTGTGACCGACAGCGCCAAACGTTCGTGGTACATGGGCATGAGCCGGGTGTCCAAGGACGACCAGACGGTGCTCGTGGATACCAACTTCATCGCGACGGACCAACCCTTCGTCGTGACGCTAAATTTGCCAAACGTTCCGTGGTCGCTCCCGCTCTTTGACAGCACAATTGCCGGCAAGGACATTTCCACGAATGAGATCCTGCAATTTGTGCAACGCCTGTTCGCCTTCACTTCCGCCACGGACGATACGAATAAAGCCGCTGCGCTTGCGCTCATGGAAAACGATGGCCTCGATGTCTGGCAACCCACCGCCTACGGCATGACGGACGAAGTGCTCGCCACCGAACGGTCTACCGCCCGTTATAATATGGACAAGGTGGACTCGTTCATCGAACTGCCGGGGCCGGACAAGCTCAAGATTATCCCGGGGCCAAATGCCATCGTGATTTATACCGGCATTAGCGGAGAGAAGCCACACGAGAAGGCCTGGATAGCGCGCGTGCGGCTGAAAGACGGGTCGGAAGTAATGACGCCAGAATTGGTATTGTACCGCAAAAATGCAACCTGGGCCGTATGGCAATGAATGATTCCAAACCGCTGTTGACCGTTACTCACACCATCACGGAAAGCGATTGCGAATTGATCCGGCAGGATATGGGCCGGCGCATGCAGGGCAGGCTAAGCGATATCACGCGCCAACAAAGGGCCAAAGCCCGGGGGCCGTTTCGTGTGCTCCTTTGGATTTTAGGCGTAGTCCTCGTTGTGATCGGCATTGGCTTAATGCCCGATGACAAGGTGACGGGCGTTTTTTCCCTGGTGATTGGTGGCTTGATCATTGGTAGTCGTCTCGCTCTGCGCGTGATCGCCCGGTTGACGGTTGGCGCTGCGCTGCGAACCTATCAACGGAGCATGGGTCGCAAAATCAAATGGGATTTTGGTGAAAAAGGCTTCACCATTTCCGACCAGCAACGCCATTCGTGGGAGGCATACCACTCGTTTGACCTGGCCGATGCCGGTCTCGTTTTGCTGGATAAAAATGGAGTTCCTTCCTGGTACATTCCCGCCAGCGCCGTGCCAGATGCCGCCATCCGGGCTCAACTTGCGGAAATATTAAATAAGCATTTCAAGCCAGCGGCGATTCCTCCGCCACTGCCCACTTTAAAAGGATGAATGGTTTACTTCGCTAGCTTCTTCAGCCCATCCGGCTCCATGCGAATCAGTACCCATTCCTTGCGTTCCGTGGCGCCGAGGCCGCGATAAAATTTCAGCGCCGTTTCGTTCCAGTCCAGTGCCGTCCATTCGTACCGGCCGCAACTGCGCTCCACGCCGATGCGCGCCACGGCTTCGATCAACTTGCGCCCCAGTCCCTGTTTCCGAAATGCCGGCCGCACATAGAGGTCCTCCAGCCAGATGCCGGCACGGCCAAGAAAACTCGAGAAAGTGAAAAAGTAAATCGCGTAACCGGCCGCCGTGCCATCGCATTGTGCCAGGAGCGCGCCGGCCACCGGCTGCGGCCCGAAGAAAGATTGGTTGAGCGATTCCACTGTGGCCTCCATTTCATGCTCGAGATGCTCGAACACCGCCAGTTCACGAATTAGTTCCAGCAGCGCGGGAGTTTCCGCGGGCGTGACCGGAGTAATCTTCATATCCATGGCGGGATTATTAACCATGAACACCAATTCACTCAAACTTCGTTTTTAATTTTTAATTTCTCGCCGGTGAGTTAAACTTTTCTGGATTGTGAATCGCAAACCATCATTGCTGGTCATTTTTTTGTCCGTCTTCATTGACCTCGTGGGCTTTGGCATCGTGCTGCCGCTGCTGCCGAATTACGCGGAGGAAAATTTTAAGCCGGATTTCAGCGCCCGGGGCTTAATCATCGGCGGCATCATCGCCTCCTTTTCGCTGATGCAATTTCTTTTTGCGCCGGCGTGGGGACGGTTGTCCGACCGCATTGGCCGCCGGCCCGTCATGCTCGTTAGCAACCTTGGCGCGGCGGGGTCCTACGCACTCTTTGCCGTCGCTTCCGGGATGAGCGGTACCACCGGCCTGCTGTGGATTTTGGCGTCGCGGGTGTTTGCGGGAATTTGCGGCGCGAACCTCTCGGTGGCCTCGGCCTATATCGCGGATATTTCGCCGCCGGAAAAACGCTCGGCGCGCATGGCATTGATCGGCATCGCATTTGGCGTGGGGTTTATTTTCGGCCCGGCAATCGGCGGGTTTGCCATTGAATTTCTTCACAGCAAACAGGCGCCGGGATGGATTGCCTCCGGTTTTTGCGCGGCCAATTTTATGCTCGGCTGGTTTATCCTGGGCGAAAGCCGCAAGCCGGGCACCGGCCCGATCGTTGCGCGACCCAAGTTTGCGCAGTGGGGCCACACACTGGCGCAGCCCCGTATGGGCCTCCTTATCGCCATTTTCTTTATGGCGACGTTTTGCTTCACCTGCTTTGAATCCACCTTTCCGCTGCTCGCCAAAGACCAGTTTACTTCCAACGAAAAAGATTTTACGAACCGGATTCCCTTTTTCTTCACTTACGCCGGCGTGATCGCGGCAGTGGTGCAGGGAGGGATTGGCCGATTGATCAAAAAATTCGGCGAACCAAACCTGATTTTCTTCAGCCTGATTGTTTTTGCTGTCGGCCTGGCGGGGCTGCCTTTTGCTAAAAGTTTAGCGGAGATTTTAATCGTACTCGCGTTATTGGCGATTGGTTCGGGGCTGAATCGTCCACCGGTCTTTGGGATGATTTCGCTCAGTTCGTCAGCGGATGAGCAGGGGGCAAATCTTGGTGTGGCGCAAAGCTTCGGCGCGCTGGCACGCATCCTTGGCCCGATTTTCGCCGGCGGCTTATTTTTTGTTCACCACGCGCTGCCGTATTTGATTTGCGGGGGCATTGCGTTGCTCACGTCGTTTATCGCATGGGGCACGCTCTGCAAAAAGGGCACGCCCACAGACAAAGGAAAAGATTTCGCCGGCGGTTTGGAAGGCGACAAGCTGGCGTAGCCGTAGTTCCAATAAAACTCTGAATGGAGTTATGCGGGTAACCAATTTTGAATGGCATCGTTTAACTGCTTGCCATGGAGTCAATCTACTAAAGGCAGAAGGCGCAACCGCGATTTATGGCCTTTAACTGTGATCAACGCGCCGCGCTGCAGATCGTCCTTGTGTTGCTGCAAAACCTGCAGCACATCTTCGCCTATGCTTTGGGGGCGAACGTCATTTAGGCGAAGTTGAATTACACTGGGCAAGGGAGCGCGGCTTTGAAAAAGTAACTTGGTGAAATCAAGGTCTTGTGTGAGAACTACGCTTTTATTTTGACGTGCCCATTGCATGATTTCTGAGTCAGGTGCGTTGGGCGGCCCTATTTCCCGCCAATGTCGCGCAATGTGCCCATGTTGGTGAAGATATTCTACCCACGAAAGAGGCAGGCAATTGTCAATGACGACGATCACGCGGGCTGAAGCTCGATTTCGCGCTCACGGGTGAGCCAAGCGGCATAAGCCAGGCACGCTTTGATATCTTCCGGCTCAAGATCCGGATAATCCGCCAGAATTTCCTTTTCTGTCGCACCGGCGGCCAGCAGGCCCAGAATAGTGGTTGCAGGAATTCTCATGCCGCGAATGCACGGTAAGCCGGTCATGATTGCCGGGTTCACCGTAATACGCTTCAAAAGTTCATTCATACCTTTACTTTACCATTGAACGGAAAATATCCAAAGGCAATTCAAATCCAGGAAAAGCCGCTGTTTTATAGGGCTTAATTGTATTATGAGCCCGTAGAAGTTACCGCAAAAACAATTCCGCGGCTGAATCAGCGAAGCGCAGGCCCTGCGGCGTAAGTTGAAAATGGGTTTCGTCACGCGTGCCCCAATTGCGCCCGATAAGTTCATCCATTTCTGACTTCCACTGGTCACGGAGGTCAAAATTGGTGGCGCGCTGGAATTCTTCGAACGGCCAACCGGCATTCATGCGCAAACCGAACGCCGCCGTTTCCCCGGCGCGTTTAAGGGGCGGTAATTCCTCCGACGATTCAATCGCGCGCTGGCCGCGCTCCAATTGCTCGCAATAAAGTTGCGTGTTCGCCCAATTCCTTGCGCGTACGCCGCGGACCAAACCAGTTGCGGCCGGGCCCAGGCCGTAGAAAGAGCCGCCGCGCCAGTAATTCACATTGTGGCGGCAGGCCCGATGAGGAATGCCGGTGGCAGAAACGCCCCGCCCGAAGTTCGCGATTTCATATTGCTGGAATCCCTCCGCCGTCGCGCACTTCACAATCTCATCATACATTTCGCATGCGAGCTTTTCGTCCACGGAAAATTCACCTGCCTGGAGTTGGTGAAACAGGGGCGTGTCATCCTCGTAAATCACTTCGTACGTGGACAAATGCTCGCTTTGCATGGCGATGGCTTCGTTCAAAGTATCGCGCCAGATTTCCATGGTTTGGCCGGGAATGGCGAACATCAAATCCACATTGAGATTTTCAAAACCGGCCTTGCGCAAAATATCGAACGATTTAAAAACCTGCTCGCGCGAGTGCACCCGCCCGAGGCGTTCCAGCAAATCCGCGTCGAGCGATTGCACACCCATGGAAGCGCGATTGACTCCGAAATCGTGGAGCAGCTTGGCCTTGTCCATGGAGACCGTGGCGGGATTGCATTCCACGGTGAATTCCTCCGCGCCGAGCAGTCCCAATTTTTCCATCGCGCGCAGGATGGTTTCCCATTGGCGCAGGTTCAGGATGGAGGGCGTTCCGCCGCCAAAGAAGATGGTTTTGGGCTTGAGGTCGCCGGCGACGATTTCCATTTCACGCACCAGCGCGGCCGTGTAGCGGTTCATCAGTTCGCCGGACGACGCCTCGGAATAAAAGGCGCAGTACGCGCATTTCTGCGCGCAAAACGGCACGTGCACGTACAGGCTCTCAATTTTCACGCTGAAGCAGGAAAGTCGTTCCCGAACGCGAGCCCAGGGCCGATTGGATATCGAGCAGCGCCGGATAATTCTTCGGCTTAATAAGGCCGGGCATGAGCTGAAATTGGCTCGTTACCGTGATTTTGCCATCCGTATCGGTGCGGATGACGCGGGCCTCTGAACCGCCCGGAGCGGAAAAGGTTTCATTCTTCGGGCCGATATCCGTCACCTGATAACCTTCGGGCAACTGGATTTCCGCGCGCAGGATATTTTCGCTCGCATCCGCAATGTACAACGGCAGCTCGCGCTGGTCGGACAGCGTGCCGAAGAGCGTCGGCGCATAAGGCAGATTGAAGTAAAAATATTTTCCGTCCGGGATGCCGAAGTGATCCATCTCAACCGTAAACTGTTCGAGGCCGGGGTAGGTGTCGAATTTCGTGGTCAAATCGCTGACCGGCCGCGCGCCCTGGGCGACCCGCGAAACGGCTTCCTGGAAATAATGTTCGCGCTCTTCCGGGGGCAGTTCAGAGAAAAATTCGTTGTTTCCATTATAGTTATCGCCGTAAAACCAGCGCGAAATCTGAATTCGCGCCTTGCCATCGCTCGATAGCGACACGGCATAATCCGTTTCCACCTTGTTGCCGCAGTTTTTTGCAGCCTGGACGGTGATCAGCTTTTGGTCCGCAAGCGCCATGGCCTGCTTGCCATCGGAAGCCGTCGTGCCCAATTGCGCATACTGATCTGTATCGTTGAAATAATAATCTTCGCCATCGGCGGTGATCTTTACGAGCGGCAGTTGAAAATCATTCGGGAGCGGGAATGATTTTGTAACGTCCGTGATAGCGGGAATCGGCGGTACGCCTGAGGCCATGATATATTCCGGCTGGAAACCCGCCGCCTTGAGCATGGCGTAATACAAGATGGCGCAGTCTGCGGAATGGCCGTAACCATCCGCCAGCGTGGTGTCCGCATCGGAAAGCTCACTCAAAGGCAATTCAGTAAACGACGGGCCCGCGACGCGAATATTTTCGGCGATGAAATCGCGAATGGCTTTGGCGGCATCCAATTTAGTTTTGGCGGAGGCTGTGAGTTTTTGCGCCAGTTTGGCCGCGTTATCAGATTTTCCCGCGCGAGCCAGCATCGTATCGTCCAGCGACTTCCAATAATTCGCCGCGTCACCCACGAAAAAGCTGACACCGGATTGAAAACTCCAGCTTGGCGGCAAGTCCGGTTCGCCGGGCATAGCTTTAACATTTTTAGCATCCCACTGAAACGTTTGCATGCCAGGGTCGGAGCGGTGCTGTTCTTTTACAATGCCTTTGGGGCCACTAACCAGGTTTTGAATTTGCAAACCCTCCGGCGCAGTCACGGTAAATGTTTTCTCGACCAAATCATCCGGAAATTGGAACGGCTCGAACCCGGCCAGGAAGGGCACATCCTTCATGATAATTTCGTATTCGACTTCAATGGTGGCGCCAATCTCCATGTTGGGCAGGCTGGCCACGAGGATTTTCCCGGCGGTATAACGCCGGGCGCCGGCATCCCAGCCCTGGTCCATGACATTGATTTCGCCCGGGGAAATTTCGTGGCGCGAGCCGTCCCTGGAAGTGACTACGGCATGGACGATGCGCGCCTCTTCGCAAGCCGGGTTAAAATTAATTTTCACTTCGGCTTCACGATTTTTGCCCTCGTAAGTCAAAATGAGCTTGGAATATTTGACGTGATAGACCGCCGTGTGCGCGTCCGTAACAGCCAGTGATTTTTGGCTATACAGAAGTTTTGCGCTCGATTGGATGACGGAAGCCGCATTCGCACCAGCCAGGGTGGTCGCCTCTTTGACGGATTTTGATTTCAGGGCCAGGATCAAACTTTTGCGACGGTCATAATCCATCCCTTTCAGTGTTTGCCGGAGTTGAAGATATTCATCGGGCGAAAATTCAACCGTCTTCAACCGAAAGTCGCGTGTGGCGGTGAGAGTATCGTTCGCGAACGACACGTTCTCGTTGTACATCACGCAATTATCATCAATCGAAGAAAATTCCGGCACCGCCAGTGGCGCGCCGAAGCCGCCTTCAAGCTTGAGCGAAACGTCTTCGCGCACGCCGCACGTGACTTCTGTATCGAGCGGATATTTCCTGTGGCTGAGCCCAACCACATCCAGGAGGATACGATTGGCAACGCCGAGGTTTTGGGAAATCCAGGGCAGGTTCACGATGGATTTGTGATCGCCGTTGGCGGTCAATCCGCTGGCCGTGAACTTTAGTTCCGCGCTCAGCGGCACAGAGGTATCGAGGACGTTTTCCGGTGTGACCGTCACGGAGAGCAATTTCAAACCGGGGACCGCACCTTTGAGGCGCCCTTCAAAAAAGTCCTTAAGCTCATCCGGCTTTAAATGCGAAAAGGCATTGCGATAGGCGTCGTCATTGACGCCTCCAAACGAAAAATCCGACGTGGCCGTCAAAACACCGTCGGCGTTCAGGGTCCCGGTTGTTTTCACATACAGCATGTGTTTATCCGGAGGTTCCACCGGGCTGATTTTGATGGTCTCACCTTCCGGTTTGCAAACGAGATAGCTGCGGTTGCGATCGGGCGCCGGCAGCAAGTCGCGGGTATTTTCGTCCGTGGGATCCATCAGGATGTATTCGCCGGGTTTCAATTCCACGGCCACAATCGCGTGATTAAAGTCCACCTGCGGCACCTCCGGGTCGCGTTTGGCGCCGATGTTAATCAATACGGGATATGCTTTGAATCCTGCCATCCGGAGCATTTCTACGAGCAATCCGGCTTTGTCGCGGCAAACGCCGTATTTCTTGTCGAATGTGAGGCAAACGTCGTGTGGCTCAAACCCCGGCCGGTCTTTCTCGGGCGTCAATCCCATGTAATGGATTTTGTTCGAAACGAAATAAAACAGGACTTTGATTTTGTCCATGTCAGTAGGCGCATTGGCAAGAAGAAGGCGATTGGTTTCCTGCATTGCTGGTGTAATCGCATCCAAGTGCGGCTTGCTCAGGTTCCAATACCACTTTGAAATGTCCTGCCATTGCGGCACGGTGCTGACCATGACGCGCTGCAGGACTTCGTCATACGGCGGCATGTTCGGTTCATCAAACATGCGCGGGACATTGTTTACATCCCAATGATATTCGACCTCATCGCCGTTCGTTTGCGTGGTGCTCGAGATAGTTCCGGGCACCGGATCACGCAAGCCGATGCTGACGAGCGGGAGGCTGGCAGGCGCGTGCACTTCATAAGAGATATGCCGAATATAACTCGGGCCTTCGAACATACTTTCCTCGTCGTATTCCGAGGGCATGATGGACCGGTGAATCAATTGCCGCGAAATCATGTGAATCGTGTCACCGATGTCCAGTTGCGGGATATTGATCGTCATGATGAGGCTGTTCGGGTCGTAGATATTCTCGGCCATTTGGCTGTTATCAATCGCCACCTTGGAATTGGCCGGGACATCCACCGGCACGATCGTTCCGTCCGCCTTTAAGATTTCGAGTTTGGGCACATCCACCGTCCAATAAGGCAGCATGAAAAACAGCGTTTGTTCGCGGCTATCACGCCGGCCTTTTTCCGTGAGCACTTTGGTGAACGTATCGTCCTGGCATTCACCGGTGCCATCAGCGTGATAATCCCGCACGCTTTTTTGCTCAACGATGACCGAGTCACTATTGGAATATTGGGCGGGGGTGATTTCCGCCGCGGCTTTCATCACCTTTTGTACGTCCACCGGGCTCCATTCGGCCGCGGTAAAATTGGTGTTTTGGGCGAATGCGGGCAATGCTGCCAGTGTCAGTGCAAATAAAATGGATCGTAAAATCATGGACAAAGTTTCCTTATTGGGGGTCAAAAACCAAAATTCATTCTACTGCAATAGGAGACTCCCGCCAGTGAATTTTGTTCAAAAAACACCGCCGGGCAGGAGCCTTAAAACAGGACGTTTTTTGTAAATTTATGAGACAGAAAAAAACGCGATGCCATCTCCCCGATGGGCCATGCGGTCAAAAACGACTTTAAAAAACAAACTGTTTGCTTGGAAAATAAACCTTTTACCGCGCCAACTTCCCTAAAAGGCAGGCGGCGATGGCGCACGGCACGCTCATGTAGCGCCATGTTTGTCTGGCGCTTGAGGGGCAATTGCTTTTCGCGGCGTTATGGCAAGTAACCGCAATAATAAAATAACTAATAAACTAAAAATGAAACAGATGAAACAGTCCCGCAAAGCGGGTTTCACCCTGGTGGAAATCATGATTGTCGTGGCCATCATTGGCTTGCTGGCCGCCATCGCTATTCCCAACTTCGTGAAAGCCCGTGCTACCTCACAACAGAATGCCTGTATCAACAACATGCGCCAGATCACTGCCGCTGTGAATGAATGGGCCCTGGAAACAGGCCAGCAAACCGGCGCCACGGTCAATTATCCTAATGACCTGACCCCGTACATTCAGTTGAACTCCAGCAGCAGCATTCCTCCCTGCCCCTCGGGCGGCAGCTACACTGTGGCTACTGTGGGAACTATCCCCCAGGTGACCTGCTCCTTGAGCAATCTCTCGGCCCAGCCCCACAAATCGCCGTAATCGTTTGTTAATGACACCGGCCCGAAAGCTCGTCTTTGGGGCCGGTGAAATTCAACCAACGTGAGCATCCAACGGGTGAAGAAAGAAAAGCTATGAAAAAAAATATTCATCGCCCCGGCGGGTTTACGCTCATCGAAATTATGATTGTGGTGGGTATTATCGGCCTGCTGGTCGCTGTTGCCCTTCCCAACTTCATAAAATCCCGCGCAACCTCGCAGCAGAATGCCTGCATCAATAACTTGCGCCAGATAGGTTCAGCCATCGAACAGTGGGCCATGGAAACGGGCCAGGCGGCCGGTTCTCCCGGTCCCAGCCTCGCTACGGATTTAACTCCCTACATCCAGTTAAATTCGAACAGCGCCGTTCCCACCTGTCCCGCTGGCGGCACTTACACGATTAATAACATCAGTGCAGTGCCTCAAATGAGCTGTTCGCTAAGTTCCTTGCAGGGCAATCCTCACATTCCGCCCATACCGGAATGATTCTTCGATTCAGTGCGCGGCGTGGCAGAAAAATTTTCTGCCATGCCGCCATACTGTTTATTTCTTCCGTAACATTGACATCCCCGCGCGTTTGAACTAAAAACAACGCCCAAGGCATGAGCGTCATTCTGAGAACGGAAAAGCTGCGCGTAGAGTACAAGAGCCGGGAATTGGGGCAGATGACCAAAGTGGCCCTCAGCGGGCTTGACCTCGAAGTATCCACCGGCGAAGTTTTTGGATTCCTGGGGCCCAATGGCGCCGGCAAAACCACCACCATGAACGTGCTGCTGGGTTTTGTCCCACCCACCGGCGGCACGGCTTCCCTTTTCGGCATTGACGTTCGCCAGCCGATTGCCCGCCAGCGCATCGGCTATTTGCCGGAAATGACGTATTATTACAAATTCCTCACCGCCGAGGAACTCCTGCGCTTTTACGCCCAAATTTTTGGCCTGCCACGCGCAGAGGCGGATAAGCGCATTGATGAAACGCTGAAGCTGGTCGAGCTGGAATCCGCCCGCAAACGGCTCATCAAGACGTATTCCAAAGGGATGCAACAGCGCGTGGGCCTGGCACAGGCGCTCATCAACAATCCCGACCTCCTGATTTTGGACGAACCCACCAGCGGCCTCGATCCCCTCGGCCGCATGAAAGTCCGCGACATTATCCAGCGCCTCAAGAATGAAGGTAAAACGGTCTTTTTCTCCTCGCATGAATTGGGGGAAGTGGAAACCGTGTGCGACCGCGTGGCGATCATCTCCAATGGCGACCTCAAAGCCGCCGGCCCGGTCCAGCAAATCATGGGAGCGCACCCGACACTTGAAAAGGCATTCCTGAATATCATCGGTTATAAAGAATGAGAAATATTTTTGCCATCGCGAAAGTGGTTTTGATCGAGATGTATCGCCGGAAGGAATTTTATGTCCTGTTCATCCTCACGATCATCATCTGCCTGATCATGGGGTCCATTAATATCCTCCATGAAGACAAAATCGTGGGCTATCTCAAGGAACTGTGCATGCTCATGATTTGGGTCTCCTCCCTGATCATTGCCATCACCACTGCGGCCCGCCAAATCCCTGCGGAACGCGAGCAGCGGACGCTGTTGCCCTTGCTCGCCAAGCCACTGTCCCGCACCCAGCTCATTTCCGGAAAATTTCTTGGATGCTGGATTGTCTGCGGCCTGACTCTCGTTTGCTTTTACGCATTTTACGGCGCGCTGGCCGCCAGCCGCCAGCATGAATGGCCGTTGATCAATTATTTCCAGGCCGCCTTTTTACACTGGATGGCGCTCGGCGTCGTCGTTGCGCTTTCCTTGCTTGGCTCACTGGTTTTTGCCGCGCCCTCATCCAACTCCACGATTTGTTTTGCCATCTGCGCCGCCATTTTATGCATGGGCCGGTACCTCGACCAGATGGCTATAGCCCTGCACGAACCGCTTCGGACCGTTGTTTTTGTCATTTATTTTGCCATGCCTCACCTGGAATGGCCTTTTGAACTGCGGACGCGAACTACCTTTGATTGGCCGCCGGTTCCCTGGATGGTTGTCATCCTCACCGCGCTCTATTTGATGGCTTATATCGGATTTTTCCTGACGGCGGCCTGCCTGGTCTTCCGCCGGAAGCCGGTCAATTGATTGCGCCGCATGATTTCCGCCCGAACATACGGACTGCTGTTGGTCGCGTTTTTTATATTATCCTTTGGCCTCGCGGCCGGCCTCGTTCCCCGCTATCTCACGCTGGAAAATGCCACGCATCAATCGGGCAACTTCTTTAACCTGATTCTCGGAAACAGCAGCCAACTGTTTGCCAACAATTTTTTTATCAAAGCCGACGCCTACTATCACAGTGGTTATTACCCGACTATTTTCGATAACCGGCAGGCGTTCGAAACGGCCCACATGGCTGAAGACACCGGCGCCGTGGCCAGCCATAACACCGGGGAGGAAACCAGTTTCATGGGGCCGCCCCGCGATTGGATTGACGCTTTTGGCCGGAATTTCATTCCCAACCGGCATACACACCTGGATGAAGGTGGGCCGGACGACGACCTGAGCAACAGCACCAAAGTCCGCGAAATTTTGCCGTGGCTCGATCTCTCCGCCAAGCTCGACCCTTCCAATATCAAAACGTATCTGGTCATGGCCTACTGGCTGCGGAGCAAACTGAACAAGCCTGGGGAGGCTGAACAGGTGCTGCGCGAGGGATTGCGTTATAACCACGGCAATCCCCAGCTCCTCTTTGAGCTGGGGCGCATCTACTACGAAAATTACAATAAACCGGCCGAGGCGCGGACCATCTGGGAAGCCGCCATACGCAGTTGGCTGGCAGAAAAACCCGGCGTCCCGCTCCCGGAACGCCTGAAGCCAACCGACGACAATTTCGACGACCGTTTTCTTTTTGAACAAATCGGGGAACATCTTGCGGAGCTGGATACTAAAGCCGGCCATTATTCCACCGCCATCGCTGACCTGCAGGAAGCCCAACTGGCCTCGCCCAAACCGCAGGACCTCCAGCAACAGATTAATGAGCTGCGAAAGAAGGAATCAGCCCATTGAATTGCGCTTTGTTTTTACCGGGCCGCTTTGGTTTAATTCCTCCATGAAAACGCGCCGGGCAAAACTTTCCCGCAACACCGCCGAAACCAGCATTTCCGTCTTGCTTAACCTGGATGGCAAGGGCCGCTCGCATATCCGCACCGGCATTCCTTTCTTTGACCACATGCTTACGCTGTTCGCTAAACACGCCGTGGTGGATTTGGAATTGAAGTGCGACGGCGACCTGGAAGTGGACGCCCATCACACTGTGGAGGATTGCGGCATTGCTCTTGGCCAGGCTTTTGTTTCCGCGTTGGGTGATAAAAAGGGGATTCGCCGTTACGGTCATGGTTTTCATCCCAGGAATCCGTTTACCGGAGAGGCTTATGTACCCATGGATGAATGCCTGGCCCGTTGCGTGATAGATTTTGGCGGACGTCCTCACCTGGTGTGGCGCGGGCTGGATAAATTTTCGCAAAAGAAAATCTCTGAAGCCGAAAAGAATCAGGACGCCTCCAGTGCATTTCGTTTCGGCCTAGCCCGGGAATTTTTCCAGGCCTTCACCAATGAGGCCCGCTGCAACCTCCATTTGGAACTGCTCTACGGCGACGAACCGCACCACATCGTCGAAGCGCTCTTCAAAGCGTTCGCCCGTGCGGTGGATGCCGCACGCACTCACGATCCGCGCATTGCCGGCGTGGTGCCGAGTACGAAGGGGAAATTATAAGCTGGTGAATAGATTTGGAGTGGCAGACAAAGGCTGGCGAGCCGAGTCGAGGCCCGCTTTTCATTAATCAGACCAGCCCGCCTTCGTCCTTGCTTCGCGGCGGGCGAAGGCTGGTGGGTTGGCAGGGACTCGAACCCTGGACCAATGCCTTAAAAGGGCACTGCTCTACCGACTGAGCTACCAACCCACGCTAATACCTTTTGCCAAAAGAGATGTCAGTTTTAACCCCGATTTGGCGAATCAGCAGAACGGATAGTATACCCGCATTCATACTCGCCGCAAGTAGTTTTGAATCGCCGCGCTGAGCCTCCATTTTCGTAGTTTTGTCCATGCCCCGACCATCGCTTCAGTCCAGTATTTTCATAGTTATGTCCATGTCTCTCTGCTTGTCTTTCGCGGGTCGCGGATAGAAGTTGTAGTGACTAAGCCATGTTACGGATGCAATCAAAGGCGCGGCATTAAATAGTCCGAGGCTCGAACAAAATATTGCCTATGCAAAACGATCAGAAAAAACATCCTTCAAAAGCAGCCTTCACATTGATTGAGCTTTTAGTGGTCATCGCCATTATTGCCATTCTCGCCGCCATTTTGCTGCCCGTGCTGGCCACTGCCCAGGAAAGAGCCAAGCGCGTTCAGTGTCTAGGTAATTTGCGGCAGATTGGCATCGGGGCACTTACTTATGCGCCCGATTACAATGACCGTGTCCCGCCTGGAAACCAGGGATTGAGCAGTCCCCAATATGTCCAGGTAGCCCTCGATTTAAGTATCGTAGACGCCATGTCATCCTATATGAAAGTGGCGACGAATAACCATTCTATATGGACCTGCCCCAATCGTAATCCTCTGGCTCCGTACATTGCGGCGGGTGTTCCCCAGCTTTATATCGGATATGCATACATGGGTGGCATGACCAACTGGTCTGTTCTTACCGGCAAAGCCGCTGGCTGGAGCCCGGTTAAGGTGTCTACGTCTAAGCCGTGGTGGGTTTTGGGAGCCGACGAAAATATGAAGATAGCCGGCGTTTGGGCCGGGCAATATACACCCGCCGCCCCTTATGCGTACGAGTACGGAAATGTCCCTCCTCATAAAAAGGGCAATGACAGCGCCGGGGGAAACGAAGTTTTTATTGATGGTTCGGCCAGATGGTGCCGCTGGCAAACCATGCACAATTTCAATGATTGGCCTGGAGTAGTCGGCACCGTGCAGGTGTTCTGGTATCAGGATCAAACGGACTTTAATGCCAATCTCTTGTCTCTGTTGCCGACGCTGTGGCCAAACTAGGATTCCTTTGTCTGCCAGGGCACTTCGTAAACCTTCACGGCTTCGGTAAAGCCTTTAACCTTGACGGGTGGTTGCTCAATGCAAGTGGCAGCCAATTGCGGATCATCACGCTGTAAATGGCGATATGTGGTTTCTCCAATGATAATGCGGGCGCTGCCCGAGACGCCTTCCAGTCGACTGGCTAAATTTACTTCCCGCCCAAAAGTGGTATAGCTGAATTGCCGGTCCAGCGATCCCATGACGCCCACATCCACCACTCCCGTATTAATGCCACAGCCCAGGGAAAGTATGGGCAGCAATGCTGCCTGGTTTCCCTTTTCGGCAGAAGCCTTTTCATTTTCCGCGCTGCGCTTCTGGTTTAATTCAAAAATTCCGCGCTGCGCCTCAATCGCCGCGCGAACGCAGGCCAGCGCATGCTTTGGATTAGCCACCGGCGCTCCACAAAAGGCCATGACACAATCCCCGATGTACTTGTCCAGCACGGCACCATGGGCAAGCACGGTATCAGCCACCAGGGTAAGGTAGGTATTAACCGTCTTGAGCATTTCACGCGCGGATTCGTCAAAATAGTCCGTCGCCGCCGTTCCTTCCAGACGATGTTCGCTCACATATTTGGTGGCGCGCTCCTGCACCTCATTGGTCAAGGCGGTGAAACCGCGGACGTCCGCGAAGAAAACGGTCACTTCCCGCCTCGCACCGCCGAGGGAAAGTGTTTCCGACCGGAGCATTTCGCTGACAATGTCCGGCGCAACCATCTTTGAGAAAACCGATTTAACACGGCGTTTCTCACTTTCCTCAAAAACCGCGCGCCAGGTGACCAGGCCCAAATGCTGCACCAGCACTGCCCCCACCACCGGAAATACCAAGGGCAGCCACCAGCGAAAATGAATGTAAACAAAAAAAGCCGCTGCGATGTAAGAAATGACCAGCAGCAAAACGGCAGCGCTGCCTAGAATGGCCGGACGAAGTTGCAATGTAAAGAACGCCGTCAATAAGCCCAACAATACAATCAATAGCAATTCCTCCCCCGGAGGCGTGCGGCGGATGAATTGGTTCATGATGACCGAATTGGCGACGTTCCAGTGCTTGCTTACCAGGAGCGTGTCATGCTCCAGCGGCGTGGCGCCGCGGTCAGCCAGGTTATTGCCCTGCGCCGCCGAGCCCACAACTATCAGCTTATCGCGAAAATCGTCAGGCAAATCATTCGTTCCTTGCAATCGTAGTTGCTCCTGCTTCAGGAGTTTCTCGATGGGCGCACGCAGCAGCCGGGGATCATTAGGTGTTAATTGCCAATCCACATAAAAATAACCATTGGAATCCACCGGGATTATTCTTTGTATTCCATTTGTGCCCGACAAAATAATCTTCCCGTTGGTCAAATCAATTTGCGCCTGGTCTAAATTCAGGCCCAGTTGCTGTGCCGCCAGCACGATGCCCAAATGCCAAACTACCTCATCAGTAAAGGCTCTGGCTTTAGCCGGCGTGCCAGCCGGCAACGGGCTGCCTAATAGATCCGCCATGGACATATTAGTTTGGGCGTCTATGGGAATCTCGACAACGTTGGTGCTATCGGCTTGCGGCAAAATGATTTTGCCCGAAGCAATCTTCGCCCGATCCAGATCCAAATTAAACTGGTCAGGCCTGGCAAAATATTGAATGTACGGGTGCCACTGCCGATACATCCGGAACGTTTTGACCCGACGCAAAACTCCATCCGGATCTTTTTCGGTCGAAACATCCCCGATGCTGAGAGCGTTGGTGATAAACAAAGCCGGCGGAGAAATATCAGGCGTGATCGCGATAATGACATTACTGGCCTGCCTCAATTCGTAGGCAAAGTAATTATCAGAGTTCAGCAGCAGTCCATTGGTCATTTGGATGTCATCTACCTGGTCAGGACGCAACTCGCCGAACAGGACATCGAAGCCAACCGTTTTTGCGCCTTCCGCAGAGAGCTCATCAACGAGACGTCCGTAAACCTCCCGCGGCCATAACAACCCAAAATGAAGCCCTACGTCGCCATTGAGGACTGCCTTGATGCTTGAATCTTCGATCGAAACAAACGCCAGGTTGGTGGCCACGGGAGCGGGGAAATCTAAAGCGGCTTTGGCGCGCAAATCGTAGGTCATGCATTCCAGCCGCTCGAAGAATTCCAGGTGACACAAACGTAATAGGCAGACGGCGGCGATGACTACCACGGCGACAATGACCGGTGCGTGCCTTGAGGGTTTAAATGTCACCACGCCAAATAAACGAAAAAACCAGAGCAACTCAAGGCTACTCTGGTTTAAAAAGATTATTTTTTACCAATTATTGCGCAG
>Ga0335083_10001625_pt1 | contig 30687 bp, 24 predicted proteins | sample Lox_Sample_42_FD_206716 | JGI IMG/M metagenome (GOLD analysis project Ga0335083, IMG submission 206716) | Soil microbial communities from Loxahatchee National Wildlife Refuge, Florida, United States - Lox_Sample_4.2 | ecosystem: Environmental > Terrestrial > Soil > Wetlands | place: USA...
AGGTGGCTCACGCGAGCTGTGCATCGCCGGGCACTCGAAGCACGCGATGTGCAGGAACACCGGAACACCGGCCTACACAGCCTTTCGTCATCCCAGCCACTGACCCACACGTTCGTAGTAGCGCTTATCTGTGCAGTCGGGTCTTGTCAAGCACTATGGGGGGGTGTGATGTTGTTGGGGGTGGCCGGGTGGGCTCGGCCACCTTGTTGTGTGTGAGCGCCAGCTCCGGCGTCTGTCACCGGAGGGCGGCCCGCAGGGCCGAGCGCGGAGCGCTTGACAGGCGGCGGAGCTGGCGCTATCGGCGTTGTGTGCGCGCGGGTGCCCATGCTTATCTCGGTCCACGACCTCGGGTTGGCTCCGGGTCGGCGACATGATGGTGATGGGGTTCCCGCTTGGGGAAGGGCAAGGCGGCCGCTCAGTCTTTGGAGGCCGTCCACGCGAGCGTGGCGGCAGCGCAATGCCGGGAGCTGGCCGCGGTGCATCGGCTTGAGGAGAAGGCGTGCGCGCGCGAGGGAAGCTCATGCGGGCGCGAGTCCCTCCTCGCCGAGGTCTTTGAGGGTGTGGTAGCAGCGTTTGAGCAGCTTGCGCGCGAGCGCCAGGCAGGCGCGGTTGCGTCCGAGGCGCTCGGCGGCTTGCAGGAAGTAGTCGCGGTCCGGCGAGCGCTCGCGGCTGGCGGCCTGAGCGGCCTCATACAGCGCCCAGCGCAAAGCGGGCGGGCCTTGGCGGGAGAGGTGCCCGGGCGCGCGGCGCTTGTCGGAGGCGTGCACCGTGATGTCCATGCCGCCATACCGGACCACCTGACGCGAGGAGTCGAACCGCCTGACATCGCCGAGCTCGGCGAGGATCGTGACGCTCGTGAGCGCGCCGATCCCGTAGTGGACCATCAGCGCCTTGCAGCCTGGCTGGCGGCGAGCGTAGCGACACAGCTCGCGGTCAAACGGCGCCAACCGCAGGTCGATCGCGTCGATCACCGCGAGCCCGATAGCGATCTGCTCCCGTCCCGCGGCCGGCAGCGGCAGCTCCTGGACCCAGGCGCGGTTCTCGCGCGTGAGCAGGTCGGCTCGCTTTGGCACCCCGTGGTGATAGAGCACAGCTTGCATCCGCTGCTGCCACTCGCCGCGATCGTCGATGAGCGAATGACGGAGCCTGACCCGCGCGCGCAGATCAAGGATGTGGTCGGGCCCGATCCACGACTCCGGCAGCCTGCCTGCCTGAAGCAGCTCGCGCAGGTGCCTGGCGTCCGCCCGATCGTTCTTGGCGCGCTTCTTGTTGCCGCGCATCGCGCTGGTCTCCGCCGGCTCAGCGAGATGCGCTACCGCGCCTGCCCGCCGCAGCTCCTCGACCACGAACCGCCAGCCGGTCGTCGCCTCGAGCGCCGCCTCCAACTCCTGACCGCGGAACCGCTCAAGGAACCGGCGCACGGACTCGCGGTGCGCCGGCCTCACCCGCCCGCGGGAGACCTCGCCGGTTTCGGTGTCAAGCCACTCGGCGGTGATCTGCGCTCGATGCTGGTCGAGTCCCATCACGATCGTCATCACGTCTCTCCTCGCGTCGAACACCCGCGCGCGCAGCGTGCAACCCGACCCATCGCATACCGTGGATCACGGTCGGCCTTCCTACCCGAATGACCGGCCGCGCGGGGGCAACCGCGCGCGCCTTCAACGTATGTCGTTCGACACGGCGGGCCGGCCACCTTCACCCGACCGACACGCCGGACTGCTGCTCATGCCATCTTTGAGCGACGAAGGGGAAGTGGCGCCTACAGGATCGTTGCGACCGGATTGGAGCGATCAATTAGGCGCGCCCGGGAGGGCTCCGGCTCCATGCCGCTGGCCATACGCGGGACCGTTGCGGCTCAGGGACCTGCAACCTGGCTAGCCGAAAATGTGGACACAAATGTGGACACACTTGTCATGCAGGCTGCGGTTTGTAGGGGTTCGTACGGCACCGCAACCCCTCGCACGAAACACCCCGAAAAACTAGCTTGTGCAGGCAAATCCCCGTCACACCGGCGATGCCGGAGGAGGGACTCGAACCCCCGACACGCGGATTATGATTCCGCTGCTCTAACCGACTGAGCTACTCCGGCGCGCCCGGGAGTGTAGCCCCGCCGGGGCCGCCGGTGGTCCGCGAGGCGGCGCCCATATGATCCAGCGTCGATGAGCGACCTTGGCCCCGCAGTCGAGACGGTTGTGCGCAGGTGCCTGGCCGTGCAGCCAGGAGAGGACGTCGTGGTGGTTGTCGATCGGGCGACGAGGACGATCGGCGACGCGTTGCGAGCGGAGTCGGCGGCGGCGGGTGCGGACGCGGTCCTGATCGTGATGGACGAGCGTGCCGCTGACGGCACCGAGCCTCCGCCGGCGGTTGCGGCGGCGCTGGCTGCGTCCACCGTGTTCATCGCCCCGACCAGCAGGTCGCTCAGTCACACGAGCGCGCGTAAGCGCGCCACCGATCAGGGCGCCCGCGGCGCGACGATGCCGGGCGTGACCGAAGACATGCTGGCGCGCGTGATGGCGGTCGACTTCGAGACGATGGCGGCGCGGTCGAAGGCCGTCGCGGCGGTGCTCGACGCCGGCACGCGGGCGCGGGTGACCTGCCCGCGCGGCACCGACCTCGAGCTCGCGCTCGACGGCCGGGCCGGGGTCGCCGACGACGGCGAACTGAGCGCCCCCGGCGCATTCGGGAACCTGCCGTGCGGCGAGGGGTTCATCGCGCCGGCGTACGGCGAGGGCACGGTGGTCGCGTCGAGCGTGGCCCCGCTCGGGATCAGCACCGAGCCGGCGAGGCTCACGGTCGCCGAGGGAAAGATCGTCGCCGCCGACGGCGGACTCGGCCCGGCGTTCATCGAGTTGCTTCTCGCCCACGGCGAGCTCGGGACGAACCTCGCCGAGCTCGGGGTCGGGACGAACGACCGCGCGCGGCTGACCGGCAACGTGCTCGAGGACGAAAAGATCCTCGGGACGGTCCACGTCGCGTTCGGCGCGAGCGCCGGGATCGGGGGGAAGGTGTCGGTCCCGATCCATCTCGATGTCGTGGTCGTCGACGCAAGCCTCGAGGTTGACGGTCAAGCGGTGCTCGACAACGGGCGCTACGTCCTCGACTAGCCCGCCGCCCGGCAAGTGACGCTCCTCGCGATCCCGAACGTCTCGGAGGGCCGGAACGAGTCCTCGATCGAGGCAATCGCGAGAGCGTTCGACGCACGACTGCTCGACGTCCACTCCGACGCCGACCACCACAGAAGCGTGTTCACGCTCGCCGGCGATCCGGGAAGCCTGGCGCGAGCGGTCCTGAACGGCGCGGCAGAAGCCGTCGACCAGGTCGACCTGGGTGCCCACGAGGGCATCCACCCTCGCGTGGGTGCGATCGACGTCGCTCCGATCGTCTACCTCGATCCGAGCGACCGGGGCGCCGCGGCCGCCGAGGCAATGGTCCTCGGCGATCTCCTCGGCGAGGAGCTTGAGCTGCCCGTGTTCCTGTATGGCGAGCTCGCGCAAGGACGGACGCGGGCCGAGCTTCGCCGGGGCGGCCCCGAGACACTCGCGAAGCGGATCAACTCCAAAGAGCTGCGCCCGGACTTCGGGCCGCAACGGCTCCATCCGACCGCCGGCGCGGTGCTCGTCGCGGCTCGACCGCCGCTCGTCGCTTTCAACGTCGAGCTCGCGCCTCACGCGACGCTCGAGGACGCCAGGGAAATCGCCGCGGCGATTCGCGAGGGTGGCCCTGAAGGACTGGACTCGGTGAGGGCGATCGGCCTGTGGCTGGCCGCACGCGACGTCGCTCAGGTCTCGACCAATGTCGAGGACCACCGCGCCACCCCGCTCGCCGACGTCGTAGAGGCGATCGCGCGCCACGCCACCCCGAGCCAGGCCGAGCTGGTCGGTCTCGCGCCGCGGGCGGCGTTCGACGGCTTCCCCGCCGACCTCACGGTGGCGAACCGTCGTACCGTCGAGGAAGCGCTCGAGGAGTAGCGCAACCACACCTCCGGATACTAAGCTCCATTCACCATGGCCCAGACCAGACGCAAGCGCCGCACCAAGCACCGCGGGACGGCCGCCGGAACGATCCAGACGAGGGGTCGGACGGGTCGCCCGTTGTCAGCCGAGGAAAAGAAGAAGACGTCCCGATTGGAGGCGCGCGAGCGCCGGCTCAACTCACCGCCGACCTGGAAGGCCTCAATCACGCGCGCCTCGATCGCGTCGGGTCTGATGTTCATCTTCCTGGCCCTGGTAGGGCCGAAGAGCCATCGGATCGAGAGTGCCGCGATCTTCGCGCTGTTCGCCCTCCTCATCTACATCCCGGGCGGCTATTGGGTTGAGATGTTCATGTACCGGCGCCGGATGCAGAAGAAGCAGCAGGCGGCGCGCAAGTGATCGACGTTCGCATGTTCACGGTCGGGCCGGTGCAGGAGAACAGCTTCATCGTGCGCCGCAAGCACGCCACCGCCGCGGTGATCGTGGACCCGGGCGATGAGGCGCCGAAGCTGCTCGCGGCGCTCGACGACCTCGGCATCGAGACCGTTGAGGCGATCCTCATCACCCACACGCACTTCGATCACGTCGGCGCGGTCGCGCCCGTGGCCGAGGCGACGAACGCCCCCGTGTATGTGCCGGAGCTCGAAAAAGAGGTCCTCGCCAACATCATGGACTACGTGCCGTGGCCGGGCTTCGGCCCATTCGAGAGCTACGACGCCGACCACACAGTCGGCGGTGGCGAGACGCTTGAACTCGCGGGCCTCACGCTCGATGTGATCTTCACTCCGGGTCATAGTCCCGGGCACGTCACGTACGCGATCGCCGACGAAGCCGCGGTGTTCTCGGGCGACGTGCTGTTCCAGGGCTCGGTCGGGCGGGTCGACCTGCCGGGCGGCGACTGGCCGACGCTGCTGGCCTCGATCGAGAAGCTCACGAGCACCTACTCGCCTGAGACGACCGTGTATCCCGGCCACATGGGGATCACGACGCTCGGGCGAGAGCGTGCCACCAACCCGTTCCTGCGCGAGCTCGCGGAGCGGTGATTGGTGATTCAGGCCCCTCGCGGCACCTTCGACATCCTTCCGCAGTCAGCCCAGCAGCGGAAGCTGGTCGAGAGCGAGGCTGAGCGGATCCTTGGCGCCGCCGGCTACCGGCGGATCGAGACGCCGATATTCGAGGCGACCGAGCTGTTCGCGCGCGGGGTGGGGGAGGCCACCGACATCGTCCAGAAGGAGATGTATACGTTCGACGACGGTGGCGGCCGTTCGTTGACGCTGCGCCCCGAGGGAACGGCGCCGGTGTGCCGGGCCTACCTCGAGCACGGGATGCGCAAGCTGGCGCAGCCGGTGAGGCTCTGGTACCTCGGGCCGTTCTTCCGCGCCGAGGCGCCGCAGCGAGGCCGCTTCCGTGAGTTCTGGCAGGTCGGGGCCGAGGCGATCGGGTCCGATGCGCCCGAGACCGACGCCGAGCTGATCGTGCTCCTGGCCGACCTGCTCGCCGCGCTCGGCGTCAAGGGCACGCGGCTTCGCCTGTCGAGCCTCGGCACCCCGGCGACCCGCGCTGACTACCGCGACGAACTGCAGGCGTTCCTGCGCGCCCACGAGGCCGAGCTCGCCGAGGAGGTTCGCAACCGGATCGACCTCAACCCGATGCGGGCGTTCGACTCCGGGGATCGGGGTACCCAGGCGGTTTTGCGTGACGCGCCCAAGCTGCTGGACCGCCTCGCCCCCGACGACGCCGAGCACTTCGCGCAGGTTCGCGCGCTCCTCGACGATGCCGGCCTGCAATACGAGCTCGATCCGACCCTCGTCCGCGGCATGGACTACTACACGCGCACGGTGTTCGAGTTCGCGAGCGACGAGCTCGGGGCCCAATCGGGCGTCGGCGGCGGCGGCCGGTACGACGGCCTGATCGAGTTGCTCGACGGGCCTCCGACCCCCGCGTCGGGGTGGGCTGCCGGCGTCGAGCGGATGCTGCTGGCCGCGCGCGATCTCCCGACCGCGCCCGAGCTCGTCGACCTGTTCGTCGCACTCGCCACGGACGAGGGCGCACGGACGGCGTTCGATCTGGCGCTCGACGCGCGCCGCGCCGGACTCCAGGCCCAACTGGAGCTGGCCGGCCGCTCGCTTAAGACGCAGCTCAAGCACGCCGATCGGATCGGCGCCCGGTACGTCGCGATCGTCGGCGACAACGGCGTTGTGACGCTGCGCGACATGCAGTCGGGCGAGCAGCACGACACCGGAGCAGGCGACGTGATCGCCGAGATTCTCCGCGCGGAGCGAGGGCCGTGAAGCACGCGCCTCGCCCAAACGACTATCGCGACGCGTGGTGCGGCCAGCTCACCGCCGATCGCGCCGACACCCAGGCGCGTGTCGCGGGCTGGGTGCACCGCCGCCGCGACCACGGCGGGCTGATCTTCATCGACGTGCGCGACCGCTCCGGGATCGTGCAGCTCGTCTTCCACCCCGAGAACGCGCCCCAGGCGCACGATCGAGCGCACGCGCTCCGCTCCGAGGACGTGATCAGCGCCGCCGGGACTGTCACGAGGCGCGATCCCCAGAACGTCAACCCGAACCTCGCCACCGGCGAGATCGAGCTCGCGGTGTCCGAGCTCAAGATCCTCGCGGACGCCGAGACGCCGCCGTTCCCGGTCGACAACGGCGGCGACACCGACGAGATCATCCGGCTCCGCCACCGCGCGCTGGACCTTCGCCGCACGCCGCTTCAACGCACGATCGCGCTGCGCCACCGCGTGGTCGCGACGATGCGAGAAGTCCTCAACGAGCGCGACTTCCTCGAGATCGAGACGCCCTACCTGACCCGCTCGACCCCGGAGGGCGCGCGCGACTACCTCGTCCCCGCGCGGATCCAACCGGGCTCGTTCTACGCCTTGCCCCAGTCACCGCAGCTGTTCAAGCAGCTGTTGATGATCGGCGGCTTCGAGCGCTACTACCAGATCGCGCGCTGCTTCCGCGACGAGGACACGCGCGCGGACCGCCAACCGGAGTTCACGCAGCTCGACGTCGAGATGGCGTTCGTCGACGAGGACGACGTGATCGAGATGATGGAGGCGGTCATGGGCGCCGTGTTCGAGCGCGAGGGGTTCGGCGTCTCGCGCCCGCCGTGGCCGCGGATGACGTTCGCCGAGGCGGTCTCGCGCTACGGGATCGACCGCCCCGACACGCGCTTCGGGCTCGAGTTGCACGACCTCGCGGACGCGCTCCGCGGCACTGAATTCAAGGTGTTCGCCGGCGCGCTGAGCTCGGGTGGCGTCGTGAGGGGGATCAACGCCGGAAAGCGCGACCTCGCTCGCTCGGACCTCGAATCGCTCACCGAGCTGGCCAAGCAGCACGGCGCCAAGGGCCTCGTGTGGGCATTCGTCCAGGAGGATGGGTGGCGCTCGCCGATCGCGAAGTTCCTCTCCGAACCCGAGATCGAGGCGGTAAGCCGGCGCCTGGACGCAACACCCGGCGACCTGCTGCTGATCGTCGCCGACGAGGTCACGACCGCGGGTCAGGCGCTCAGCGCGCTGCGGATGGAGCTCGCCCGCCGGTTCGACCTGATCCCCGAGGGCCGCCACGACATCCTCTGGGTGGTCGAATTCCCCGCGTTCTTCTGGGATGAGGAGGGCCAGCGCTGGGACGCCGCGCACCACCCGTTCACGTCCCCGTCCGGCGACCTCAACGACCCCGCGCACCTGAGCTCGCGCGCGTACGACCTGGTGCTCGACGGCTCCGAGATCGGGGGCGGATCGATCCGCATCAACCGCCTCGACATCCAGGAAAAGGTATTCGAGTTGCTCGGGATCGGCCCGGCCGAGGCGACCTCGCGGTTCGGCTTCTTCCTCGACGCGCTCCGCTACGGCGCACCGCCGCACGGCGGGATCGCGATGGGCATCGACCGGATCGTCACCGCGCTCGGTGGCGTCGAGTCGATCCGCGACGTGATCGCATTCCCGAAGGCGGCCAGCGGCGCCGACCCGCTGACCGGCGCGCCCGCCTCCGTCACCCCGGCGCAGCTGCGCGAGCTGGGTCTCCGGCTCGCCTAGCCGGGGCTATTTTGTCCGTTTCGGTCCAGAAGGGCTCAAAAACCCATGCCCATGTGCCGAACAAGGGCATGAGATGGCAAGCCTTCCGAGACCTCTGATCGGGTTGCTGGTCGCGACCCTCGCCGCGTTCGGCCTGTGGTACGTCGAGCTCAAGCCGAGCTCGTCGTCCTCGGGTGGCAGTTCGCAGGGCGTCGGCTCCTACCAGTCTGCGATCAACAAGGCCCATCAGGCCGTGAAGATCTCGGGCGCCGCCAACGCGAAGATCGGCGCGCCGACCTCGACTGGACCCGCGCCCAACTCGCCGACGACTACGAACGCGACCACCGGAACCAAGACGACCGTAGCCAAGGCCACGGCCACCCCGGCGGCCAAGACCGCTGCTCCGGCCAAGTCCGCCGCGGACGCGAGGACCGCCAAGCCGGCCGCGAAGACGGCCAAGCCGGGAGCCAAGACCCAGACGACCGCTCAGCAGGTACGCCTGGTGGAGAACGCGATCCGATCCCATAAGGTCGTCGCGGTGCTGTTCTACAACGCCGCCGCTGCGGATGACCAGGCCATGCACCATGAGCTGGCCACAGTGCCGACCCACGGCGGCAAGGTCGTCAAGCTGGCGGTGCCGGTGAGCGAGCTCACGAGCTTCGGGGTCATCACCCAGCAGGTCCCGGTGGTCACCGCCCCGACTCTCGTCATGATCGACGCCGCCCGGCAGGCGACGACGATCACCGGCTTCGCCGACCCGCTCGAGATCAGCCAGCGGGTCGACGACGCACTCGCGGCCAAGTAAGAGCTCCGCGACTTCGGTCGCGGACCCTCGGGCTTCTATCCTCGCGGGCGATGGATGACATCGCCTTCGAGCACCACCTGACCTCCCCACAGGGGCACCACCGGATCCCCGCCGGAGCGTTCACCGCGACCGTCGACGGCGGCGCCTGCGGCGATCGTGTCGCGATCTCGCTCAGCGTCGAGGGTGACCGTGTCACCGACGCCGGGTTCGAGGCGATCGGCTGCGGCGCCGCAACCGCCGCCGGGAGCGCTGCGGTCACGCTGGTTCGCGACCGCTCGGTACTCGACGCGGCGCGGATCGGCGCGGCCGAGATCGCGGACGAGCTCGGTGGTCTCAGTCCCGGCAAGCGGCACGCCGCCGGGGTCGCGGCGGACGCGCTCGCGCGGGCGCTCGGCGCGGCCGTCCGAGACCGCGCGCAGGTCGTGCCGCCTGACGCGCCGGCGGCCCGCACGCTCGTCGCCATGAGCGGTGGCGTCGACAGCACCGTGGCGGCGCTCCTGACGTCCCGTAGCGCCGAGACGGTCGCGGTCACGCTCGAGCTTTGGTCCGACCGCGAGAACGACGCCGAGCGCAGCTGCTGCTCGGCCTCCGCCGTCGCCCAGGCGCGGTCGCTCGCGCACTCGATGGGGTTTGCCCACTTCACGATCGATCTTCGCGATGAGTTCCGCGCCGGCGTCGTCGAGCCGTTCATCGCCTCGTTCGCCGCCGGTGAGACCCCGAACCCGTGCGTTGGGTGCAACGGACACGTGCGCCTCGACGCGATGCTCGATGTCGCCGACCGTCTGGGCTGCGCGTACCTGGCCACCGGTCATTACGCGCGGGTCGCGGAAGCAGGCAACAGTGAAGGCCCGCTCCTGCGGGTCGCGGTCGACGCCGCGAAGGATCAGACCTACATGCTGGCTGCGCTGTCGCCGGCGTCGCTGGCTCGGATGCGGTTCCCGCTCGGCGACTTGACCAAGCCCGAGGTCAGGGACACAGCCGCGGCGGCGGGACTGCCGGTCGCGAGCAAGGCCGACTCCATGGACCTGTGCTTCCTCGCCGGCACCAACCGGGCCCGGTTTCTGGAGCGTCACGGCGGGCCCGCGGACGCACCCGGCGCGATCGTCGACGGCGATGGCAACGTCGTGGGTCGGCACGACGGCCAGCACCGGTTCACCGTCGGGCAGCGGCGCGGGATCGGGATCGCCGCCGGCGAGCCGCTGTACGTGATCGACAAGGACTCCAGTCGCAACGAGGTCGTCGTCGGTCCGCGATCGTCGCTTCGCACGACGCGTGTGAACGCCCGCGCTGCGACGCTTCACCGCGCCGGCGAACGCGTCGACCGGGTCAAGCTCCGCTACCGATCGCGGCCGATCGAGTGCCGCCTCGCCGGCGATCCGCAGCCCGGCCGGCACTCAGCGCTCGAGATCGAGCTCGCCGAGGCGGTCGACGGTGCCGCGCCGGGACAGCTCGCCTGCCTGCTCGACGGCGACCTCGTCGTAGGGTGGGGGACGATCGCCCGCGAACCTTGATGTCCGGGGTCGGACCTCGACACCCGTCCGCCTACACTCACTACCTCGATGCCGATCAGGACGATGACATCCGACGAGGTCAGGAGCACGTTCCTCGAGTTCTTCAAGGAACGCGACCACCTGCGGCTGCCGTCGGCGTCGCTGATTCCGACCGGGCACGATCCATCGGCGCTGTTCACGGTCGCAGGCATGCATCCGCTGAAGCCGTACTTCATGGGTCTCGAGACGCCGCCGCAGCCACGCGTGACCACCTGCCAGAAGACGTTCCGCACCGTCGACATCGACATCATCGGCACGACCTCCCGCCATCTCACGTTCTTCGAGATGCTCGGCAACTTCTCGTTCGGCGATTACTTCAAGCGCGAGGCCGCGCGGTTCGCTTGGGAGCTGTCGACCGATGGGTTCGGGTTCCCCGCGGACAAGATCTGGATCACGGTTTTCGCCGGTGACGACGAGCTCGGCATCGGTCCCGATGTCGAGGCGATCGAGGCATGGCTCGACATCGGGGTCCCGCGCGAGCGGATCGTCGAGTGCCCCCGCTCCGAGAACTGGTGGGAGCTGCCGCCCCCAGGCCCCTGCGGGCCGTGCTCGGAGCTGTACCTCGACCGCGGCCTCGAGTTCGGCAAGCCCGACGACCTTCCGGGCGGCGACAACGAGCGCTTCCTCGAGTACTGGAACCTCGTGTTCATGCAGTTCGACCAGAACCCTGTGAACCAGCTGACGCCGCTGCCAGCGAAGAACATCGACACCGGCCTGGGCCTGAACCGCCTGGCGTCGATCGTCCAGGACAAGCCGTCGATCTTCGAGACCGATCAGTTCTGGCCGTTGATCGAGCTGGGGGAGGAGCTGAGCGGCCGGCGCTACGGGCAGGATTATCCGACCGACCGCGCGCTGCGTCTGCTCGCTGACCACTCGCGGGCGATGAGCTTCCTGATCGCGGACGGCGTGGTCCCGTCGAACGAGGATCGCGGCTACGTACTGCGGCGCATCATGCGCCGCGCGATCCAGCAGGGCCGCTCGCTCGAGTTCGACCCCGGCTTCCTGTGCGTTTACGCCGACCGCGTCACCGAGATCATGGGATCCGAGTACGGCGAGCTCCATCAGCAGCGCGACTCGATCCAGAAGTGGCTCGAGTCGGAGGAGCAGGGGTTCGGCCGGACGCTCGAGCAGGGGCTCAAGCGACTCGACGAGCTGATCGAGCGCGCGCGCCTGACCGGCGCCGAGGGGGTCGCGGCCTCCGACGCGTTCCTGCTCCACGACACCTACGGGTTCCCGATCGACCTGACGCTCGAGCTCGTGGCCGAGCACGACCTCGGGGTCGACGAGGAGGGCTTCGAGGTCCTGATGAACGAGCAGCGCGAACGAGCGAGAGCGGGCTCGGGCCGGTTCGTGGGCGGCGAGCAACTCCGCGCACGAGCGGAGGCGCTGACTCGCCACACCGACTTCGCCAGCGACTTCGTCGGCTACGAGACCACCGATTCGGAGACGACGATCGGCGCGGCCGAGACCGACAACGGGCGAGTGCTGGTCAAGCTCGTCGAGTCGCCGTTCTACGCCACCGGTGGTGGCCAGGTCGCCGACTCCGGATACGTCGAGTGCCTGCACGGCGATTGTCGCGCCCGAGTCGAGGACGTCCTGCGGATCGGCAACGACCAGGTGCTCGCGGTCGTCCCGGAGCGGGGAACGATCGAGGTCGGCGAGCGGGTCCACGCGCACGTGGACCGGGCCACCCGTCACGCGACCGAGTGCAACCACACCGCCACCCACCTGCTGCACGCGGCGCTCCGCCAGCGGCTCGGCAGCCACGTCAGGCAGGCGGGTTCGTACGTCGGGCCGGACAAGCTGCGCTTCGACTTCACGCACGGCAAGGCGCTCACCCCCGAGGAGCTCGAAGACATCGAGAACCAGGTGAACGACTGGATCCTCGAAAGCCAACCGGTCCGGGCGCTCACGACGACGCTCGAGGAGGCGAAGCGGCTCGGCGCGATGGCCCTGTTCGGCGAGAAGTACGGCGACGTCGTACGGATGGTCGAGGTCGGCGACGGCTCGTTCTCGCGCGAGCTGTGCGGCGGCACGCACGTGCGCAACACTGCCGAGGTCGGGCTGTTCAAGGTGCTGACCGAGAGCTCGAGCGCCGCGAACATGCGCCGGATCGAGGCCGTCACCGGACCCGCCGGGGTCGAGCTGCTGCGTCGCCACGACCGCACGCTCGCCGAGTCGGCGAGGGTTCTCCGCGTCCCGCCCGAGCAGGTCACGAACGCGGTCGCCGAGCTGCGCTCGCGCGTCCGCCAACTCGAGCGTGACGTGCGCCGCGGCGCAACCCAGGACGCGATCGACGTCGAGAAGCTCGCTGCGGCCGCGATCGAGCGCGACGGGGCTCGCGTGCTGGTCACAACAGTGGACGCGCCCGACGGCAAGGCGCTGCTCGATATCGCCGACAGGCTCAAGAACAAGCTCGGCGATGCGGCAATCGTGCTCGCGAGCACCGGCGATAACCGCGTCGACCTGGTGGCAAGCGTGTCGCCTTCGCTGGTCGAGCGCGGCGTCCGGGCGGGCGAGATCGTCAAGCTCGCGGCGGCCGAGGTCGGCGGCGGCGGTGGCGGACGCGACACGCTCGCGCGCGCCGGTGGGCGCGATCCCGAAGGGCTGCCGAAGGCGTTCGAGGTCGCGCTCGGCGTGATCGAGACCGCACTCGGCGTTTGAGCTCACGAGCGCGGTGACAAGCAGCTTGACAACCCCCGCGAGCGCTGGCGCCCGGTCCAACGGGTAAGGTCATGCGCGTGCTTGCGCTCGATTACGGCCGGGCGCGGTGCGGTGCTGCGGTCAGCGACCCCACCGGAGTGCTCGCATCCCCGGTCGAAGCTGTGCGGGCCCCGACGACACGGCGGGGCCTAGCGCGCCTGCATTCGCTCGTGCGGGAGCTGGGAGTCGAGCGCGTGGTGGTCGGGCTGCCTCTGTCGCTCTCGGGTGGGGATTCGGCGCAGACGATCGAGACGCGCGCGTTCGCGGCACGGCTGGAAGAAGAGCTGCCGGTTCCGGTAGAACTTTACGACGAGCGGTTCACGACCCGTCTGGCCGAGCGGACCGGGGGTCGGGCGGACGAGGACTCGCGCGCCGCGGCACACCTGTTGGAGAGCTGGCTGGCTAGCCAGCCGGCCGAGAAGACTTTGAGGGACGTGGATCCCGATGCCTGACGGATACGAACGGACCGCCGAGGAGCGCGACGAGGCGCGACGCGAGCGCGAGCTCAGCGCGCAGCAGAGGGATGACGGCCGCCACCCGCCCGATCGGACCCGACGGCCCAACGGCACGGCCGGACGCCGGCCGGCACCGCAACGCCGGCGGAGCCGTCCATCGCGCGCGCGCAAGTGGGGCGGCAGGCTGGTGGCCGTGCTCGCGCTCGCCCTCGCAGTCGGCGCGATCTGGTTCCTGGTGCAGCTGTATCAGCCGTTCCACGGCGCGCCCCAGGGCAGCGTGACGGTGACGATCCAGCCGCATTCGACATCGAGACAAGTCGGCGACGAGCTCGCGCGGGCCGGCGTGGTCTCATCAGGGTTCTTCTTCGACGTCCGCGCGACGCTGGCCGGAGAGCGCGGCGATCTGCGCGCCGGCACGTATCACCTTCAGCGAAATATGACCTACAGCAAGGCGCTCAAGGTTCTGACCACGGCGCCAGCCGGGCCGCCGACGACCAACCTCACGATCATCGAGGGCAGGACGCGGGCCCAGATCGATGCGCTGCTGAAGTCACAGGGCGTCCAGGGCAGCTACTTCGTCGCGACCCGTCACTCACCGCTGATCAACTTCGCCGCATACGGCGCGCCCCGGCACACGCCGGACCTCGAAGGGTTCCTGTTCCCCGACACCTATCAGCTGGTCGAGCCGATCAGCATCCCGAAGCTGGTCACCGATCAGCTGAACGCCTTCCGCTCGGCGTGGGCCCACGTCAATCTCGGCTACGCGCGCAGCAAGCACCTGACGCCGTACGACGTGCTGACCATCGCCTCGATCGTGCAGGGTGAGGCCGCTACGGCCCACGACCAGCCCCTGGTCGCCTCGGTCATCTACAACCGATTGCGGCTGGGCATGCCGCTGCAGATCGACGCCACCGTCCGCTACGCGACAGGCAACTACAGCAAGCCGATCAGCGAGTCGCAGCTCCGCGACTCGTCGCCATGGAACACGTACGTTCACAAGGGGCTTCCGCCGACGCCGATCGACAACCCCGGATCGGCCGCGATCAAGGCCGCGGCGCATCCCGCCAATACGAGCTTCCTGTACTTCGTCGCCAAGGTGTGCGGCAACGGCTCGAGCGTGTTCGAGTCGAACTACCACCAGTTCCTGACTGACGAGGCGAAGTATCAAAAGGCGCGGACTGCCCGACACGGGCGTTCGCTCACAAGCTGCTCGTGATGGTGCCCGCGGCGGCGTGAACTCGCGGACCCGCCTCGGCGTCGTCGGCTGGCCGGTCGGTCATAGCGTCTCACCGCCGATGCAGAACGCCGGACTCGACGCCGTCGGTCTCACCGGCTGGCGTTACCAGCGGCTGCCGATCCCTCCCGAGCTGTTCGACGAGACCGTCGTGGCTCTGCCCGGGGCCGGCTTTCGTGGCGTCAACGTCACGATCCCGCACAAGCATGCGGCGCTCGCGCTCGCGACCGATCCGGCGCCGCGGGCGCTTGCGATCGGCGCCGCCAACACGCTGCTGTTCGAGGACGACGGCCGGATCCGGGCCGACAACACCGACGCCCCGGGGCTGATCGCCGCGCTGCCGTTCTCGCCTGCCGGCAGGATCGCGCTCGTACTGGGGGCCGGCGGCAGCGCTCGCGCCGTCGTGTGGGCGCTGCTTGACGCCGGCGCGCGAGAGGTTCGGGTCTGGAATCGCACGCGCGGGCGCGCGCGCGATATGTGCGCCGAGCTCGGCGCAACGCCCGTCGGTCGAGCCGATCCTGCCGATCTGCTCGTCAACTGCACCTCGGTCGGCCTCGACCCGAGCCAGGAGGCGTTCAAGCCTCTGCCCGTGAATGCCGATGACTTGACGAGTTACGAATGCGTGGTTGACCTCGTGTACACGGACACTGAGACTCCGCTCGTGCAGGCCGCGCGAGCACGCCGCGTCCCGGTAGTCGGCGGGCGCGAATTGCTCGTGCGCCAAGGCGTCCTCAGCTTCGAGATGTTCACCGGTCGCGCAGCGCCGATCGAGGTCATGCGGCGGGCGGCCGGGGTGCGATGAGCGAGCACGATTCACCGCTGCGCCTGGTCGAGACCGGCGATCACCAGGCTCAAATCATGGGCATCACCCCGCCGCGCCGGCGCGGCGGCTCGAGTCGGTTCCTCACCGACGTCGTCGTCGAGCTCGGGTTCGCCGACAAGGACACCGTCAACCGCGCCGTCGAGGATGCCCGTTCGAACAGCGTTCCCGCTGAGCGCGTCCTGCTCGACCAGCAGGCGATCACCTCCGAGCAGCTCTCGCGCGCGATGGCCGAGCGGTACGGCCTCGATCACCTCGACCTCGGCGTGTTCCGGGTCGACATGAGTGCCGCCAACCTGTTGAGCGCCGCGGCCGCCAAGCGGTACGGAGCCGTGCCCGTCTCCTACATCGACGAGCACACGGTGCTGCTGGCGATGTCGGACCCCGCAAACGTACTCGCGGTCGACGACATCGCGCTGCTCACCCACCTCGACGTGCGGCCGGCCGTCGCCTCGGCGGAGGACATCAACGCGCTGATCATGCGCATGAACCGCTTCGAGGACGCGGTCGCCGAGGCGGTCGAGGAGAGCGAGGCGGGCCCGGGAATCGAGGAAGTCGTCGACCTGCGAGAGACGGCTGACGACGCGCCGGTCATCAAGCTCGTCCACTCGATCATCGCGCAGGCCACCGAGCGCGGGGCATCCGACATCCACTACGAGCCGCAGCCCGACGCGAGCGGCCGGTCCGCCCGCGAGATGCGCGTCAGGATGCGCGTCGACGGTGTGCTCACCGAGGCCACGACCGTCCCGAAGAAGATGGTGCCCGGCGTCGTCTCCCGCATCAAGATCATGGCCGACCTCGACATCGCCGAGCGCCGCATCCCGCAGGACGGGCGCGTCGGGATGACGATCGACGGCCGGCACGTCGACGTCCGCGTGGTCACGATCCCGAGCGTCCACGGCGAGGGAGTGGTCATGCGCATCCTCGACAAGGAGAGCATCCGGCTCGACCTCGACAAGCTCGGGTTCCAGGAGCAGGAGCTCACGCGCTTCCGCAAGGCGTTCACGCAGGCATACGGCTGCGTTCTCACCACCGGCCCGACCGGATCCGGTAAGTCGACCTCGCTCTATGGGGCTCTACAGGAGCTCAACACCCCCGAGAAGAACATCATCACGATCGAGGATCCGGTCGAGTACCAGATCGGCGGGATCACCCAGGTCCAGGTCAACAACAAGGCAGGACTCACGTTTGCCGCCGGGCTGCGCTCGATGATGCGCGCGGACCCGGACATCCTGATGGTGGGCGAGATCCGCGACCCCGAGACCGCCCAGATCGCGATCGAGGGCGCGCTCACCGGCCACATGGTGCTCTCCACGCTTCACACCAACGACGCGCCGTCGGCGATCACCCGTCTCGTCGAGATGGGGATCGAGCCGTTCCTGGTCGCGTCGGCGATCGACTGCGTCGTCGCTCAGCGGCTCGCTCGGACCCTGTGCGCGCACTGCAAGCAGCGCACGATGATCCCGGCCGAGGTGCTGCGCGACCACGGCTTCCCGGCTGAGTTCCCGATCGAGGCCTACGAGCCGGGCGGCTGTGTGCGCTGCGGCGGGATGGGCTACCGGGGCCGGATCGGTCTGTACGAGGTGATGGTGATGACCGAGGAGATCCGCTCGCTCACGCTCCAGCGTGCGTCGTCGGATCAGCTCGGGGCCGCGGCGGTTCGCGAGGGGATGCGCCGGCTGCGCGAGGACGGCCTCGACAAGGTCAAGCACGGCCTGACGTCGGTCGCCGAGATCGCGCGCGTTACCGGCACGGGCGGGGGCTGAGCGTCCAGCCGGCCGGCAGGCAGTAAACGACATCGGCCGGATTGCCGATACATCCCCGAACTTCTCGAACCCAAGGACGGATAGCAATGCAGCTCGATTTCGCAGACGTGTTGCTCGAGGTCATCGACCGCCGAGCCTCGGACCTGCACATAACCGCGGGAGCGCCGCCGACCGTGCGCGTTCGCGGGCGGCTAGTGCCGATGGACGGCTTCCCGGTCCTGACGCCGAACGACACGCGCGAGATCGTGTACTCGATCCTGTCCGAGGGACAGCGCCAGAAGTTTGAGAACAACTGGCAGATCGACTTCGCCTACCAGATCCCAGGTCGCGGCCGGTTCCGCGTCAACGCCTACTTCCAGCGCTCGGCGGTCGGTGCCGCGTTCCGTCTGATCCCGTTCGACGTCGTACCGCTCGAGACGCTCGGCCTGCCGCCGGTCGTCGCCGATTTCGCGAACAAGCCGCGCGGTCTCGTGCTCGTCACCGGCCCGACGGGCTCGGGCAAGTCGACCACGCTCGCATCGCTGATCGACGTGATCAACGGCAGCCGCGAAGAGCACATCATGACCGTCGAGGACCCGATCGAGTTCCTCCACCATCACAAGAAGTGCATCGTCAACCAGCGCGAGCTCGGGTCTGACGCGATCAGCTTCGCCGAGGCGCTCAAGGCGGCCCTCCGTCAGGACCCCGACGTGATCCTCGTCGGCGAAATGCGCGACCTCGAGACGATCGGCACCGCGCTGACCGCGGCCGAAACCGGCCACCTCGTATTCGCGACGCTCCACACCCAGGACACCCCGCAGACGATCGACCGCATCATCGACGTGTTCCCGCCCGAGCAGCAGGGCCAGGTGCGCGCGCAGCTGTCTGTCGCGCTTCAGGGCATCATGACCCAGACGTTGCTGCCGACCGCGGACGGCGCAGGGCGCTGCGTGGCGGCCGAGGTACTCGTACCGACGCCGGCGGTTCGCAACCTGATCCGCGAGGCGAAGACCCACCAGATCTACTCGGTGCTCCAGACCGGGGCCTCCCACGGCATGCAGACGATGGACGCCTCGCTCGCCCAGCTCGTGCGCGCCGGCAAGGTCAACCGTCAGCTGGCCGAGTCGCGTGCCCACGCACCGGAAGAGCTCCGGCGCCTGCTGTCCGGCATGGGCGCTGCAGGCGGCGGTTACCAGGCGGCCGCATAGCCATGGCCACGTATGTCTTCAAGGCGATGGACCTCGCCGGCGTTCAGGCCAAGGGCGAGGTCGAGGCCGACTCCAAGCAGGCGGTCGCCGAGCAGCTCAAGGAGCGCGGTCTGGTCGTCGTCGACATCGCTCACAAGTACCGCTCTAAGGAGCTCAACCTCGAGCTGTTCTCGCGGGTCAACGCGAAGGACCTGGCGGTGGCGTCGCGCCAGCTGGCGACGATGGTCACCTCCGGCATGTCGATCATGCGCGCGCTCCACGTGCTCGAGACCCAGACCGGGTCAAAGCTCCTGCGCGACACGATCGCGGCCGTCCGGCACGATGTCGAGGCCGGCCTGCTGCTCTCAGACGCGATGGCGCGCCACCCCAAGGTGTTCGGGCCGCTGTACGTCGCGATGGTGCGCGCCGGTGAGACGGGCGGCGTGCTCGAGGAATGCCTCCTGCGCGTGGCCGACCAGCTCGAGAAGGACGCCGCGCTGCGGCGCCAGGTGCGCGCCGCGATGATCTACCCGGCGGTCGTCATCACGTTCGCGGTCACGGTGCTTATGGCACTGGTGGCGTTCCTGATCCCAGTGTTCGTCGGCGTGTTCAAGCAGTTCCCCGGCAAGCTGCCGGCGCTGACACAGTTCATGGTGAACTTCTCGCACCTGGTCACTCACCAGTGGTACATCCTGATTCTCGCTGTTGGTCTCGGTGTCGGTGGCTTCATAACGATCAAGCGCTCGCAGAAGGGACGCGACAAGTGGGATGCGTTCAAGCTCCGCATCCCGATGAAGATCGGCGAGGTGGTGCAGAAGGTGTCGATCGCCAGGTGGTCCCGCACGCTGTCGGCGCTCACCTCCGCCGGCGTCCCGATCATGCAGGCGATCGAAATCACCGGCAAGACCGCCGGGAACGCGGTGATCGAGAAGTCCATGGGCGACGTGATCACCTCGGTCAAGGGCGGCGGCACGATCTCGGCGCCACTCCGCCAGTGCTCCGCGTTCCCCGCGATGGTGTCGCAGATGGTCGGCGTCGGCGAAGAAACCGGCGCGCTAGACACGATGCTCGCGAAAATCGCGGACTTCTACGACTCGGAGGTCGAGGCCGCCGTCAAGGCGCTCACCTCGATCATGGAGCCGGTGATGATCATCTTCGTCGGCGGCATCGTCGGCGTGATCGTGATCAGCATGTACCTGCCGCTGTTCTCGATCTACAACTCGATCAAATAGGCGCTCCGGCCGCTCGTCCCCTCAGCGGCCCCGCGCGCATTCGTCGTGTTGACGCGGGCCATGGTGGTGTGCGCGAGTGCCGCCGAGCGGACGCCGCGGCCGCCGCTCACAGCTAGCGCCGCGGCCCTGCCGGTATGGTGGGCGGCGTGGGCGCGACCTCGGACGACTCCCGAACCACTTGTACGCCGTGTCGCGGCACCGGCAAGCTGACCTCTGGCCTCGGTGGGGAGCCGCACGAGGTCACGTGTCCGTGGTGTGGCGGCACTGGCGTATTCGAGCCCGGGCGCGATGCGCAGCAGGCTGGGCCGGAGGATCCCGGCGCCGTCCCGGCCGGCGGGTCCTCGTAAACCAGATCGGACAAACGTTTAAAGAGGTCAGGCTGCAGGTTTAGAGTGTCGATACCTGGGTTGCCAGAGTCACTCAGGTGCCAAGGGCAAACCACTCGCAAGGGTGGGACGCAAAGCCACGGGCCTCCAACGGATGCGAGGAAGCCGGGCTGCCACCAATACGGAGATGTGACTTAGTCATGGATGACTCCCGATTGGGGCCTTGGATCTGGCGAGACAGACCCAATCAAAATCCCAGGAGGGCTCCATGCTTCATAAGCTGCGCCATCGCGCCGAGGACGAGAAGGGTTTCACCCTGATCGAGCTCCTCGTCGTGATCCTGATCATCGGCATTCTTGCCGCGATCGCCATTCCGACGTTCCTCAACCAGAAGAGCAAGGCCAACGACGCGTCGGCCGAGTCTCTGGCCAGGAACGCGGCCACCGCCGCCGAGACGTACGCCACCGACAACAACGGCAGCTACTCCGGCGTCAACCAGTCGATCCTCAACTCGATCACGCCCGCGCTCAACACGAGCACGAGCAACGGCCAGGCCTACCTGCTGACCGCCAGCGGCGATGCCAGCAGCTACACGGTCGTCGGCGAGTCTCCGACCGACACCGCGAAGTTCACGCTGACCAACAGCAACGGCACGGAGAGCTTCAGCTGCTCGCCGGCCGGCACGGGCTCCTGCTCGAGCAACAGCACCTGGTAATCAATCGATCCAACAACTGGTAGTAACCGAGGCGGCCTCCGGGCCGCCTCGGTGCATTCTGGAGCGCTGTGTCCGTTGGGCGGCGACTGCGGTAAAGGCCAGCCCGCACGCGCCGATTACTGAGCACATGCGGCGACTCATCCTGGCGCTTCTGACATTGACGGTCCTGGCGTGCGTCGCGCCGGCGACCGCGAGCGCCGCCGTCCCGCCCCCGCCGGACGTGGAGGCGCCGCTGTTCATGGACCAGAACTGGAGCGCCATCCCCGAGGGATTCACGATCAACCCGGCGCAGGCGATCGCGATCGCCAAGACATCGCGGAAGCTCCAGAGCATCCATCGGGCCGATCACCCACTGCACATCAATGTGTACGTGTGGGTCAGGTCCCACTACGAAATCTACTTCTTCCACCGCGGCAAGCTCGTCGCCGACCAACTGGTGAGCCCGAACGGAAAGCTCGGCGCGACGTACACCGGACCGCTGATGCTCGGCTTCTACGCCCGCGGTCACTACGGGCAGATCTTCGATAACCCGTGGGTGCTCGCGTCGTTTACGGCGATGTTCCTGCTGCCGGTGCTTCTGCTGCGTGGGCGCCGGTGGCTCGACCGGCTCGACCTCGCGGCATTACTGGGGTTCGGGGCTTCATACGCTCTGTTCGACACCACGCATCTCGAGCCGAGCGTGTGGGCGTTCTACCCGGTGCTCATCTACCTGCTGGTGAGGATGTTGATCCGCGGATTCAACGTCAGGCAAACCCGCGGCCGCTTCGATTGCCGACTGCCGACGGCGGTACTCGCGATTGGCGTGGTCGCCCTCGTGGTCGCGCGAATCGCGATCATCCTGCACCCGTCGGGCGTGATCGACGTGGGCACCGCATCGGTGCTGGGCGCCTTCAAGATCCTGCACGGGCAGAGCATCTACTACTACTCGCTCGGTCACGGCGACACCTATGGCCCGATCAATTACCTCGTATACGTTCCGTTCGAGTGGCTCTGGCCGGGATCGTGGAGCTACCTGCCCGCGGCGAGGGCGGCAACGATCACCTTCGACCTGCTGACGATCGGCGGCCTGATCCTCATCGGCACGCGTCTGCGCGGCGGCCGCGACGGACGGCGACTGGGCTTGATGCTCGCGTGGCTGTTCGCCGCGTGTCCATGGAGCCTGCTCGACGTCGAGAAGAGCACGAACGACGGCCTGGTCGCGCTGATCGTCGTGCTGATCATGCTTTCGCTGTCGAAGCCGATAAGACGCGGCGTGCTCGTCGGGCTCGGAGCCGCGGCCAAATTCTTCCCGGCGGTCCTGCTGCCGCTGGTCGCGGTGGGGCCCGGGGACAACGACCGGCAGACCGCGCGCAAGGTGCTCGCGGGGTTCGTGATCGCCGCGGGTGCGTCGATCGCGCTGTTCCTGCCCTCGGGCGGTCTCAAGGAGATGTGGGATCACACGATCGGCTTCCAGCTCACGCGGACCGACATCTTCTCGATCTGGGCGCTGCACCCGGGGCTCGCGCCGATCAAGCTCGGGGTAGAGGGCTTCGCCGTGATCCTCGCCGTTCTGGTCGCCTTCCGTCCGCGAGGAGCCCGCACGCCCGCCCAGGTGGCCGCACTCGGCGCGGCGGTGACGATCGCGGTCCAGTTGCCCGCTCTCCACTGGTTCTACCTGTACATCGTCTGGTTTCTGCCGCTGATCCTGATCGCGGTTCTCGGCGCCGACGCGCCGGCGGCGGCCGAGCCGGAGACGCCCGCCCGGTCTGCGGACCTCGAGTTGGACGAGCACGGCGACCCTGAGCAGGCGCTCGTGGGAGCGTGAGTCGCTCGCGATGCCGCTCGCATTCGCAGCCGCCGTCGCCGGCGCGTTCGGCGCCACGATCGGTTCGTTCCTGAACGTCGTCGCGTACCGCCTGCCCCGCCGCGAGTCGTTGGTCCATCCGGGATCGCACTGCCCGGGGTGCGGCACCGCGATCAAGATGTACGACAACGTGCCGGTGCTCGGCTGGCTGTGGCTGCGCGGCCGTTGCCGCAGCTGCCGGGTGCCGATCTCGCCGCGCTACCCGATCATCGAGGCCCTGTCGGCCGCGCTGGCCGTGGCGGTCGTCCTCACCAAGCACTCGGCCGCCGACATCGTCCTAGGCCTCGTCCTCGTCGCCGTGCTCGTCCCGGTTGCGCTGATCGACCTCGAGCATCGGATCATCCCGAACAAGATCACGTTGCCGGCGGCGATCGCCGCGGTGGCGATCGGTGCGGCGCTCGACCTCAAGGGCGTGCCCGAGCAGTTGATCGCGGGCGCTGCCGCGGGCGGCTTCCTGCTGGCGTTCCTGCTCGCCTACCCGCGCGGCATGGGCATGGGCGACGTCAAGCTGGCCGCGGTCCTCGGTCTGTTCCTTGGGCGCTCGGTGGCCGTTGCGATCCTCGTCGGCGTCCTCAGCGCCACGCTCGTCGGCGGCGTCGTGATCGCGCGCCTGGGGGTCGAAAAGGGGCGCAAGACCGCGGTGCCGTTCGGGCCGTTCCTCGCGTTGGGCGGCGTGATCGGTCTGCTCGCCGGCCCGTCGATCATTCACTGGTACCTGCACGCGGGGCTCTGATGACCGCGGCAGGCCGACAACGTTTGCCGCTGGCCGCCGGCATCGTTGTCGCCCTGCTCGCTGCGGTCGCGATCATCCTGACGCACCGGCCGCAGCGCCTGGCGGTGCAGCGCGGAGTCGCGGTCCGCGCGGCGATGCGCGATCCGACCGTCGCGGAGGCCAGAGCCGGCTCGCACTGGAACGAGGTGACGGTGACCGCGATCGACGACCATCTCGTCTACGTCGGCTTCCTCGCCAACGGGCAGCTGGTCGCCGAGGCCGCAGTCGATCGGACGGGACACGTGCTCTCGGGGGTGAACGACCGGGCGATGCGTGTGCCCTACGGCGACTGGATCGCGTATCAGCCTGCCGTGCTCGTGGTGCTGGGAGCCCTGTTCGCGTTGATGGCCGGAGTGGCCCCGCTGCGCCGGTGGCGCAACCTCGACGTGCTCGCGGCGATCTCCCTGGTGGTCCCGGTTGTGCTGTTCAAACAGCGTTATCTCAGCGCCAGCGTGGAGGCGGCCGCGCCCGGGATGGCCTACCTGCTGTTCCGATGCGCCGGCAAGGGTTTCGGGCCGGCTCGCGAGCCAGCCGCTTCGACGCCGCTGACGGCCGTCGTGATGTCCGGCGTCGACGTGGCGCGAAGGGTCCGCTGGCTACGCGCGCTGTTCGTCGTGCTCGCGCTCGTGTACGTGATGGTCGGGATCAGCTCGCCCGACGCCGTTGACGTGATCTACGCGGTCATGGAGGGCGCCACCAAGCTGATCCACGGCGTCCTTCCATACGGACACATGCCGCCGGGCATCGTCCATGGAGACACATACCCAATCCTGAGTTACGCGCTGTACACGCCGCTGGCGCTTCTGACGCCCGTGAACTCTGTGTGGGAATCAGTCGACCTGGGGCTGGCGGCAGCGGTCGTGGCCGCGCTCGTCGCTGCCTGGGCGGTGTTCAGGACGATCGCGGGTCCACGTCGCTCCTCAGGTGAGACGCGGCCCGTCGAGGTCGAGGAAGCCGGTCTGCGCGCGGCGCTGGCGTGGCTTGCGTTCCCGTCCGTGTTGATCACGGTGTCCACCGGGACGACCGACGCCGTGCTCGCCGCAATGCTCGCGGTCGCGGTGCTGCTGTGGCGCCGTCCGGCACTGTGCGCCGGAATGCTCGCGGCCGCGGGGTGGTTCAAGTTCGCGCCATTCGCGCTCCTGCCGCTACCGCTGGCGCCGCTCCGCGGGCGGAGGCTTGTCAGGGCGCTGGCAGCGATCGTGGTCGTGTCAGCGCCGTTGGTCGCGCTCCTGTTCGCCCTCGGCGGATTGCATGGCCCGCAGGCGATGCTCCATGCGATCTCCTTTCAGTTCACTCGAGGTTCGGAGCAATCGGTGTGGAGCGCGCTCGGCATCGACGGCCTCCAGCCGCTCGTCCAGGGGTGCGTGCTGGGTCTGATCGCGGCCGCCGTCGTCAAGCTCCGTGTCGATCCCGCACTCGCCGGCGACCGCGCTCGGATGGCCGCGCTCACCGCCGCGATCCTCATCGGCTTACAACTGAGCGCCGACTACTGGGCTTTTCTGTACCTCGCCTGGATCGTGCCGATGCTCGGGGGGTCGCTGCTCGCGGACCGGTCGGGCGCGGTGGCGACGGCTGCGGCCCCCGCGTCGCTGAGCCCGGCCGCGCCGGCTCCGTCGATGGCGGGATGAGCTCGCGCAGCGCCGGCGCGGTGTCAGGATCCTGCCCGCGTACTGCGTCTCTCGCGCGCTCCTGGAGCGGCGCGAGCGGCGCGAGCTGGACGGGTTCAGCATCCGCGCGCCGCCCCGGCCTGGCGGGTGTCCAGCGGCCTGGACATGCCCACCTGGACGATCAGGCCGTCCAGGCTCGGCTAGACGCCCTCAACTCCCCGGGGGTAGCGGCCGATCACTTGGCCTGAGCCACCATGGGGTATGCCAAAGGAAAATCCGTCGTGGGCCTCGACATCGAGCCTGGCTACGTCGCCGCCGTCGAGGCGCGACCGGGCCAGGTAAAGGTCGAGCGCGCCGCCACCGCGCAGCTGCCCGCCGGCATCGTGCGTGACGGCGAGGTCGTCGACGTCGAGACCCTCGCCTCATCGCTCCGCGATCTGTTCGCCGAGCACAAGCTCTCAAAGCGCGTCCGTGTCGGCGTCGCCAACCAGCGCATCGTCATGCGCACACTTGACCTTCCGCCACTGAAGGGCGCCAAGGAGATCAACTCCGCGATCCGCTTCCAGGCCGCAGACCATATCCCGATGCCGCTGGAGCAGGCGGTGCTCGAGCACCACTCGCTTGGCGTCGTCGAGACCCCGGACGGACCGAGGACCCGCGTCGTCGTCGTCGCCGCGCGGCGCGACATGATCGAGCGCCTGCTCGAGGCCACGCGCAAGGCGGGGCTCCGTCCGACGGGCGTCGACCTGTCGGCGTTCGCGATGATCCGCGCGCTGTACCGCCCCGAGCTGACGGGCGCGACCCTGTACACCAGCGTCGGCGGTCTCACCAACCTGGCCGTCGCCCTGGGACCGACATGCGCGTTCACGCGCGTCGCCGGTCAGGGGATCGAGTCGATTGCCGGCGAGCTGGCCGAGCGTCGCGCGCTCACGCTTGAGCACGCGCACGGCTGGCTCCGCCACGTCGGCCTGCTGGTGCCCGTCGCCGACATCGAGGGCGACGAGGACATCGTCGCGGAGGCGCGCGAGGTTCTGAACGACGGCATCCGAAGGATTGCCGACGAGGTCCGCAACTCGCTGGACTTCCTCGCCATGCAGGACGCCTCGGCCGTCGTCGAGCGCGTGGTCCTCACCGGCCCCGCTGTAGCCATTCCCGGTTTCCCGGAGCGGCTCGGCGAGGAGGTCGGGCTTCCGCTCGAGGTCGGTGTGGTCCAGGAGGGCCAGCCGGGTGGGTTCGGCGGCGTTGACGCCGGCCGTCTCGCCGTTGCTGCGGGCCTGACCGTCGAGGAGATCCCCTCATGAGAGCCGTCAACCTGATCCCCGCGGATTCGCGCGGGCGCAGCAGCCGCGGTCCCTCGACTGGCATGCAGGTGCCGGTCTACATCTTGCTCGGGTTCCTCGCGGCGGCGGTCGCGCTGGTGACCGTGTACGTGCTCACCAGCAACTCGATTTCTTCCCGTACCGCCACGCTCACGAGCCTCAAGACCCAGGTCGCCCAAGAGCAGGCCGCGGCCAACCGCCTCGGTGAGTTCTCGAAGTTCTCCCAGCTCGCGCAGACGCGCATCGGCACCGTTCGCGGGATCGCGTCGGCGCGGTTCGACTGGCACACCGCGCTGGTGAACCTGTCGAAGGTGGTCCCGGCCAACACCACGCTTCAGTCGATCAGCGGCACGGTCGTGCCCGGCGCGAGCGCCGGGGGCGGCGGCGCCGGCAGCTCTCTGAGAAGCGCCATCACTGCGCCCGCGTTTGAGATGACCGGCTGCACCGCCAACCAGGACGACGTCGCGCGCCTGATGTCGCGCCTGCGCCTGATCAACGGCGTCACCCGCGTCTCGTTCAGCAACTCGCAGGAGTCGAACTCGGGCGCACCCGGCGGCAGCTCTGGCAACGGGCAGGGATGCGCGGCGAACGCGCCGACCTTCGACCTGACCGTGTTCTTCTCGCCCGTGGCCAACGCCGGCCCGAACGGCGTCACCTCGATCAGTGGAACGACTCCCACCACCACGACGACCGGAGGCACCCAGTGACCGCCCGCGACCGTATCGTGATCATGGTCGTCCTCGCCGTTGGCGCGGTGGTTGCCGCCTGGTTCCTGGTGGTATCGCCGAAGCGGTCGCAGGCGTCGAGCCTCAACACCCAGATCACCAGCGAGCAGTCGCAGCTGTCGGCCGCTCAGCAGCAGGTGGCTGCCGGTGTGAGTGCCCGCAAGACCTTCGCCGGTCAGTACGCCGAGCTGGCCAAGCTGGGCGAGGCCGTCCCGCCGGACGATGACATCCCGTCGCTGATCTATCAGGTCCAGAGCGCGGCCCAATCATCCCACGTGAGCTTCCGCGGCCTGCAGCTGACCGGCGGTGGGTCGAGCAGCAGCTCGACTCCGAGCACCAGCTCCAGCTCGGGCGGCAGCTCGTCTTCGACCGCGGCGACCCCGCAGCTTCCCCCGGGAGCGAGCGTCGGCGCGGCCGGCCTGCCGACCGAGCAGTTCACGATCACGCTCACAGGCAACTACTTCAACTTGTCGACCTTCTTCAACAAACTCGAGGGCTTCGTAGTCATGAACAAGGGCACGCTGACGATCCGCGGCCGGTTGATGTCGATCAACGCGATCACGCTCACGCCCGGTCCGACCGGCTTCCCGCAGATCAGCGCGACCGTTTCGGCGACGACGTACATCGTCCCGCCGACCGAAGGCCCGTTCGGGGGCGCGACGCCCGCCGGCCCCGCGCCGACGACGACCCAGGCATCGACCTCCGGGTCCTCGTCCTCATCCTCGAGCTCCGCGCCCGCCGCGGCGATCACCTCGGTGCTGCGATGAGCGTTCCGCGCAACATGCTCAAGGAGCTGCTCGACCGCAAGCTCTGGCCGATCGCGCTCGTCCTGATCATCGCCCTCGTGGCGGTGCCCGTGCTGCTGACCAAGAAGGCGCCGACGGATATCGTCACCCCGCCCTCGGGTCCGCTGCCGTACTCGTCGGGCACCACGCTGCCCGCGATCTCGGTCAAGACCACTCAGGGCAACTCGAACATCGGCGGCAAGGGCCACAACCCGTTCGCTCCGCAGCACGTCGCGACGACCTCGACCACCGCCACCGTGGCGGCGGCGACCACGACGCCGTCGGCCGGCGTCGCATCGACGGGCGGCGGCACGACGAGCACCGGCAGCACCGGGCTCTCAAGCGGCGGAACCGGCGGCGCCGGAGCGTCCACGACCGCGCCCGCGACCACGCCTGCGCCGACGACGACCACGCCCGCACCGGCCCCCAAGCCGGCGCCGACCGGGCTGACCGCGACCCAGTCCTATCACGTGTCACTCGCGATCACGACCGCGACCGGCGGCGTCAACACGATCGACCCGCTGGAGCGGCTCAGCATCCTCCCGAGCGAGAAGCAGCCGATGCTCGTCGAGCTCGGCGTGCTCCAGGGCGGCCACAGCGTGCTATTCGTGGTCGAGCCGGGAACGGTCGTCAGCGGCGCCGGGACGTGCACCCCGGGTCCGATCGACTGTGAGATCCTGTCGCTCAGGCCCGGCCAGACCGAGGGTATCTCCACGCAGACGGGCTCCGGCTCGACTCCGGTCGCCCTGTTCTCCGTGAACTCGATCTCGGCCGATCAGCACCCGTCGGTGGCCGCCGCGAACAAGGCACGCGAGACCGCGTCCGCCGTCGGCCGCGAGCTCCTCAACCGCTCCCCGCTGAGCGCCATCTCCCTGTTCCAATACGACCCGAGCGTCGGCGCCGTCGTCGACCTGCGCAATCTCACGGTAGGAGGCTGATATGCGCCGCTATTCGCTCATCGCGCGCCGGATTGTCGTGGCGCTGTCCTGTTCCCTTGCGGCCACGCTGGCCGTGGCGGCCAGCGCCCAGGCGGTCGTCGCCAACGACAACGGCACCAAGTACGGCGTCGCGCTCGCTCCGAGCACGAGCCTGCCGATCAGTCTCCAGGACAACTGGAACGGCGCATGTAACGATCCATCGCTGGCGCCCGAGCTGACGTTCCAGACCCTTGGACTGGTGTCGCCGCTCTGCTACCACAACGGCTCGGTGCTCCAGGGCAACGAGACTTACGTCCTCACCTGGGACCCCGACCGCCGTTACTGGGCGACGACGCGACAGTACGTCGAGCAGTTCCTGAGCGACGTCGGCGCCGCCAGCGGCTCCTTTGGCTCCCCATTCGCGGTCACCCCTCAGTACACCGAGACCTCGAACGGCCAGATCGTCGGCCGTGCCAGCAACACGTCGGTGTTCGCCGGCGGTTGCATCGACTACGGGAACAACAGCGGCGACCCCAGCGACAACGGCTACACCTGTCAGTTCGGCGCTAACCACCCAAGCGGCGCGGGCAACGACTACCCGGCGAACGGCTGCCCGCAGTCCGGCAGCGACGTCTGGGGCCCCACCCCCAATGGGCCACTGAACACCGGAGCAAGTAACGACGTCTGTCTGACCGATGGACAGATCCAGACCGAGCTTCAGGCCATGCTGCCGCAGATGGGGCTGCCCGGCGGAGAGGTTTCGGTGTCGGGTAAGCAGCTGTCACCGCTGGTCGACGTGTTGCTCCCGCCGGGCGTCGAGGTGTGTCTCGACTCCGCCGGCCACCTGTGCTCTGCCAACAGCAATCCGGCCAGCACCCAAGCACAGTTCTGCAGCTACCACTCTCAAGTGGATCTGAACAACACCATGGTCACGTATGTGGTTCAGCCGTGGACGGCGCAATGGAATCAAGGCGTCGGCTGCGATGACCCCGACGCACCCGACATCACGTTGCCTGTCGACCAGAAGTTGATCGCCCAGCAGGTTGCGGATAAGCTCGTAAGCCCGCTTAGCCAGGGGAACATCTCCGCGATCATCGATCCGGACGTCGTCAACGGTTGGTACGGCGTGGGCGGCACTGAGATCGACGACAACGGCTGTGGCCCGCTCGGTGGTGGCCTGGACAACGTCACCATGAACGGTGACACGTGGGCGCTCCAGCGCGAGTTCAACAACGCCGGCGCGATCGAGACCGATCCGAACGCGCTCCCCTGCTCAGGCGTCGTCCAGTTGAGTCCTACGTTCATAGTGCCGGGCCCCGTCGAGCCGGGCGACACCGTTCTGTTCGACGGGTCGGTGACTGCCTCGACGCTGATGGTCCACAACGGCGCATACCAGTGGAACTTTGGCGACGGCACGGGTGGGACCGGGCCGGGCGTGTACCACACGTACTCCCAGCCCGGTAACTACCCGGTCAAGCTGACGGTGACCGACCGCGGAGGCAACACCGCCACCATCACGCAGACGATCCAGGTGCTGGGCTCCAACGGCCAGCCTGTCTCGCCGACCGGCTCCGGTTCGGGGTCGGGTTCGGGATCGAGCCCGGCACTCCAGGCACGGCTGCAACTGCTGCCGCAGAGCCTCAAGACCGTGCTCCGCAAGGGCATCTCGGTCCGGATAACGTCGAACGCACCGGCCAATGGGATCGCGAGCGTGTGGATCACGCGCGTTTCGGCCAAGAAGGCGGGGATCAAGTTCGGGGCGAGCCCGTCGGTGAGGATCGGACTCGGGACGGTGTCCTCCGTCAAGAACGGAACCGTGAGCCTGCGCCTGTACCTCTCGAAGGCAACGGCCAAGAAGCTGAGTCGGCTCCATCACGTCGCGATGACGGTCCGTCTGGCGCTCGTCGCCTCCGGCAACAAGCGCATCTCGATCGTCGCCGCCGGCAAGT
>Ga0335083_10001626_pt1 | contig 30674 bp, 15 predicted proteins | sample Lox_Sample_42_FD_206716 | JGI IMG/M metagenome (GOLD analysis project Ga0335083, IMG submission 206716) | Soil microbial communities from Loxahatchee National Wildlife Refuge, Florida, United States - Lox_Sample_4.2 | ecosystem: Environmental > Terrestrial > Soil > Wetlands | place: USA...
CAAAAGTAGCCTCCCGAATGTGACCGACATTGGCGTGGGCCTGAAACCAGATGTTGATACCAACAAAAATTGCTGCGACGACAAAGAAAGGGACGAGTCGCACCAGATCGCGCTTGGAAATTGGTCTGCGCCACCAGACAACGCCCAGGAGAATTGCCGGCAAGATCGCCACCGATCCCTTACTCAACAGCGCTAACACAAATGCCACCAGGCTCAGCCAATACCAGCGGTTGAAAAGTGATTGGGCAAGAGCGGCCTGCCCTCGCGGCGCAAGTTGGCCAGCGCGGTTAGCAACACTCTCCGACGGTTCTCGTGCATCTTCCCCTTCCAGATACCACAAAATCGAAAGCAGAAAAAACACCATCGCCAACGCGTTTTTTCGTTGTGCAATCCAGGCGATCGATTCCACATTGACCGGATGAATTGCAAATAGCAACGCAGCCAAAAACGCACCGGGAATGGACAGCTTGCTCAAAATCACCCAAATTAACAATACAGAAATGATGTGCAACACAACATTCACCGCGTGGTAACCTAGGGGATCGTTTCCCCACAGCCGGTGCTCCAGCCAAAATGTTGTGTAGGTTAATGGCCAATAATCAGGCTCTTCTGTCGTGCACCAAATGCGATAGAGGCCATCCGGTGCGCTGATCACAGGGCTTTGCGTGATCATGTATTCGTCGTCGAGTGCATAGCCGCCTTTCACCGCCGGCCAATAAACTAGAAGAATAAGAAAGACGAGCAGCGCCAATTTGCCCGTTGTTGCGCTGATAAACCCCGTAGGTGAGCTGTTCACAACAGAGTTTTCGCTGGCAGCTCTTGAATTGTTTCTTTCAAATCCGGACATAGCCGCTTATTTTGGCAGGAGTCAAAAACTAGACTGTGGCGTACCAGAGAACAAATGGCAATAATCTATTTCGCTCGCATTCGATCATACCACATTGTAAAAACGCCTTGCTGGAACGACCGAGACGCAGAGGAAAATGGGCCGACAAAAGCCTGCTTCCATTGGTTCGACAAAATGGAATCGAGAAAATCGCCCTGCTTTAAGGCAATTACGGAAGTGCCATGAACGAGCAAGCAATCAATCGGCGAGCGTTCTTAGAAACTGCGGGCGCGGCGGCGGGGGTAGCAGCCGGCGTGTTGCCGGGGCCAAATGCTTGGGGACAATCGTCTAACAAAAACAACGACGATGAATCGCGCGCGGGCAATGACGGAAAAACGGTGGCGCTGGTGTGCGACCCGGCCGATGCCATTGCCTCCGCACCCGCGCCCCAGTGGGCACTAGGGCAGCTCCAAAATATTTTAGTGGCCCGCGGAATTAGCGTGCGAAGCTATAAGCGCATCAGTGATGCGGGGGCAACGGAATTCTGCATTGTGGCGGCCAGCACCAAATCGGCGTGGCTGAAAGAGCTGCTGGAACAAGCAAAAATCTCACTGCCCAACAAACCGGAAACCCTGGCGCTGGCTTCCGCAGGAGTTGGAGACAAAACGGCGTTATTTGTCGTGGGGACGGATGCCCGGGGACTGGTGTATGCATTGCTAGAAGTGGCCGACCGCATTGCGCATTCCGATCCGCCATTGGCCACCATCGAATCGCAAAAGCCCGTCGTGGAGCAACCGGCCAATGTCATCCGCAGCATCGCCAGGCTGTTCGTCAGCAACGTGGAAGATTTGCCGTGGTTTCGTGACAAATCGTTTTGGGAACACTATTTCACCATGTTGGCCGGCGAACGGTTTAATCGTTTCAGCCTGACGCTGGGGTTGGGATATGACTTTACTCGCCAAATTCACGATTGCTATTTCCACTTCGCCTATCCGTTTTTTCTGGCTGTGCCTGGTTTTAACGTGCGAGCCGTGGGATTGCCCGATGCGGAACGGGACGAAAACTTGGCCTTGTTGCAGTTCGTCAGTGAGGCGGCAGCGCAGCGCGGATTGGATTTTCAACTAGGATTATGGACCCACGCTTATCAATGGACCGACAGTCCACAAGCCAACTACACGATTGCGGGGCTGAATGACGATAACCATGCGGCATACTGCCGCGAGGCGCTTTCGCAGTTGTTGGCAAGTTGCCCGGCGATTGGCGGCGTGACCATTCGAACTCATGGCGAAAGCGGCGTGCCTGAAGGAAGCTACGACTTTTGGGAAACCATTTTTAAAGGGGCGGCGGGCGCAGGCCGGAAAGTGGAAATCGATTTGCATGCCAAAGGAATCGACCAACGCATGATCGACGGCGCTTTGGCCACCGGCATGCCGGTCAATGTTTCGCCGAAGTTTTGGGCCGAGCACACGGGTTTGCCGTACCATCAGGCTTCGATTCGAACGTTGGAAATGCCTTCCACTTATGAACTCGACAACAGCAGCGCAAAACAAGGGGCCATCGAGAACAGCCAACAAAATGGCAACGGCAGCGGCAAAGCGGGCAACCAAAGCCTGTTTGCACTGAGCAACGGCGCGCGAAAATTCATGCGATACAGTTATGGCGATTTGTTTCGTGAGGATCGCGGTTATGGCATATTCTTTCGCATGTGGCCTGGCACGCAGCGGCTGTTGTTGTGGGGCGATCCGCAAATGGCCGCCGCTTGGGGACACTCCGCAAGCTTTTGCGGCAGCCAGGGCGCGGAACTGTGCGAGCCGCTGTCGTTCAAAGGGCGAAAAGGGTCGGGCTTGCCTGGAGGCCGCAACGCTTATCAAGACGCATCGCTCAAGCCCGCAGCCGATTGGGAAAAGTACGCATACACCTATCGTTTATGGGGGCGGTTGCTTTACCACCCCAATGCCGACCCGGATGTGTGGCGGCGCAAGTTGCAAAAAAGTTGGGGCGCTACTGCGCCCGATGCCGAACAAGCCTTGGCAAATGCCAGTCGGATATTGCCGCTGGTGACGAGCGCCCATCTGCCATCGGCCGCCAATGCCAATTACTGGCCCGAGTTGTACGCGAACATGTCGATTGTCGACGCTGCCACGCCAAGCCCCTATTCTGACACGCCTAGCCCCAAACGTTTTGGAACGGTCAGTCCGTTAGATCCGATATTATTTTCCACTATGGATGAATGTGCGGAGGAACTGCTTTCCGGACAGTCGACGGGCAAATATTCTCCGGCGGAAGTGGCCGCCCAGTTAGACGAATGGGCGGCAACCGCGGCGAAATTTTTGACCCAGTCGCAAAATAAATCGGACTTTTCGCCCAATCCCGATTTGCGGCGGGTATCGGCCGACGTGGCCATTCAAATTGCGCTGGGACGGTTCTTTGCTCATAAATTTCGCGCCGGGGTATTATTTTCCATTTACGAACGCAGCCGAACAGCATCGGGCAAAAGTCACGTAGTTCTGGAGAATGCGTTGAAGCAATACCAGGCAGCCCGCGATGCTTGGGCGGAAGCGGCAAAAATGGGAGACACCGTTTATGTGGCCGACATCACCTTTGGTCCCGAAAAACATTTACGGGGCTGCTGGTCAAATCGGTTGGCGGCCATCGATCAGGATGTGCAGCGGATGGCAAAATTGCTGGAGCCAGCCACCGCGCCCGTGAAAGAATCTACGGCGAATGAGACCGCAGCGACCGAACAAAAACAGGCTGATTCAGGCACCGCCGCACCATCGGTGGAACAAGCCGTCCAAATAGTGTTGTCGCCTCCCAAGCGTATAGCAGTAGCTTGCCAACACAAGCGGCCGACTTCCTTCCGCGCTGGGAATGAAGTATCGCTGGCATTAACGGTCCAAAAAAGCGCGGAAGAACAGGCCGAGGCTGTGCGTTTGCACTACCGGCGTGTAAATCAGGCTGAGAAATATGAAATTCTTGAGATGCATGACAACAGTGGAAGTTGGAGCACAGCCATTCCGGCCAGTTACACGCAATCGCCGTTCGCGTTGCAATATTTTTTTGAAGTGCGGCTGCCGTCGGGCGAGGCGACGGTAAGCAGTCGCTCGATGCTTTTCCCCGGCTTCGATGGCACGTGGTGCAACCAGCCGTATTTTGTGGTGCGGCAGGACTGATTGGCAGTATTTATTGTTGTGGATAATTTCTTGGGACGACCACACAAAGATGATTGACGGGGTTTCGATCACTATTACAATGGGGGGGACGCACAGAGCAGGAGGCATCAGCTTCACCGGCATCAAAGCCATTTAGTGAAAGCTAATGTATCCAACAATAATACGCGCAAAGTTTCGTCGAGGCCATAACGGGTTGGCACTCAACTCGGGACTCCTGCTGGCGGCGCTGCTACTGGCGCTGCCTTCGACGGCGCGGGGAGCGAATCTTTACGAATCGGACGCGGACACTGGCAACATCTACGAGTTTACACCCGCGGGGGTTCAATCCATCTTCGCCAGCGGTTTGAATAGGCCCGAAGGATTGGCCTTCGACTCAAGCGGCAATCTCTATGAGGCGGACTATGGTTCTGGCCGCATTTACAAGTTTACGCCCGGAGGTGTCAAATCCACTTTCGCCAGCGGATTGAATGAACCCGTAGGCTTAGCCTTCGATGCGAGCGGAAATCTCTTCGAAACGGACCATAGTACTACTGGCGGAGGCCGCATTTATAAGTTTACTCTCGCGGGGGTACAATCTACTTTCGCCAGCGGATTGAATAGCCCGGGAGGATTAGGCTTCGACTCGGGCGGAAATCTGTTTGAGACGAACTTTGGAAGTGAGGACATTGACGAGTTTACTCCTTCTGAGATCCAATCTACCTTCGCCAGCGGATTGAATGGCCCCGGAGCGTTAGCGTTCGACTCGAGCGGGAATCTGTTTGAGACAAACTTTGGCAGTGAGGACATTGACGAATTTACTCCTGCGGGGATCCAATCTACCTTCGCCAGCGGATTGAATGGCCCTGCAGGCATAGCCTTCGACTCGAGTGGCAATCTCTACGAGACAGACTATTATTCTGACCGCATTTACAAGTTTACGAGTGGAGGTGTCAAATCCGCTTTCGCTAGCGGATTGAATGGGCCGCTATTCCTTGCTTTCTCACCGGTTCCGGAACCCTCGACCCTGCTGCTGGCTGTATTGAACTCGGTGAGCTTACCACTTGTGCTACGGCGCTGCCGTCGGGCGAGGCGACGGTAAGCAGTCGCACAATGCTTTTCCCCGGTTTCGATGCCACGCTGTGCAACCAGCCGTATTTTGTGGTGCGGCAAGGTTGAGGTGCAAAAGCCGCCCTGGATCGGGCTACTTCGGCTGTGCCGTTGCGGAATTGGAAGGCATGCTGCCGGCCAGCGTGCCCACGGCCAGCCGGCCATCGGTATGATACGGATCGCCGCCGCCGTTGTGGCCGTCTAGCTTCGGCTGAAAGTTATCCACGTAATCGACCGAGGCGATTGCGCCCGCCTTTTGCAAATCGTCCAGCAATTTATCGCGCTCCGTATCGACATCGGGGCTAATATGATGGGTAATTTCCCCGGTGGTATGGCTGAATCCGACTTTGGTGTCAAGCGTTGCCGCGCCCAGCCACAAAGGACGGCCTTGATCGTCCAGTTTGTCCGACTTCCAAAACCGCACGTGATTGCGGCGGCGGGGATCATTGCCGATGGGCAGCTCGAATGCCAAATCTTCCTTGCGATTCCAGACGTACAAATTGCTAACGGGTGCGTCGTTGTATGGGCGATGCAGCACCGTGTCGCCCGCGATCCGCAGCGAGCTTTTCAGCGTGAGCGGATCAGCGGGGTTCCAATCCGCGGCGAGCATGGCTTTGGTCACTTGCTCTTCCGTCCCGACCAACGCGATGTTCAACGGATCGCCCGGAATTCCAATTTTGGTGTGCGTGATGGTGGGAGCTTGATCGAGCGCCGGATGCTTGCGCTCCACATGCTGCCACGCCGTCGGAACTGCGACATAAGCCACGATGACATACAACCCTGCCAGCAGCACGATCGCGCGCAAACCGCGCTCCAGCCGTCGGCGATTGGAGCGAAATTGAACGGGCTGCTGCGGGGGAGAATCAATGGGTTCAGACATCGAAAGCTCACAAATTCATCATGCTGAACGAGTAATTCCACAATTCTTCTGACTACGAGGAATTTCGCGGACCGTACATACCAAACGGTAACAAACGATTACTGGACCTCAAAGATCAACGGCATTATACTACGTGGGGGAAGCCGCGATTTTGCTATCTTTTGCGCACGGTGAGGAACCTAGGGGAGCAGTATGGCGATCTGCATGCAAGATTGTTTTCTGCGGCTGCGCAATTTCTTGACGCGCTGCGTGGGCCAATTTTTTTTGCGCCGGAGCTTGTACGGTGCGATCGCCTGGATTTGGATTGCGGTATTCGCGGTTTCACCGTGCCACGCCACCATTACCATTAGCGGCACAAGCGGTTCCACCTGGACCATTTCCAACGGCGATTTGACGGTGAACTTTAGCACCTCCGCCTCCAAACTCACCAGCGTGGCCATTGGCTCCAGCGGCAATATTTTGGACCCGAATAACTCGCAGCTGTACGACGAACTCGCCAAATCGGGGCTGGGATCCGGCACAATGGCAGCCAGCTACCAGCAGACGAGTAATTACATCGATTTTTACACCACCACCCAATCCAATAGCAGTAACCCATTCACTTACCAGGTTCACTATGTGATGTTCAACAACGATCCGGATATTGTGACGTACGAAGTGGTGAACCATTCCGCGACAGATATCGCCGGCACCTATGGCCAAGGGCAATTTTTGGCGCGCGTCAACACGTCGATGTTCAACCACACCTATCAGGTCAACACCGGGCCGAACAACATCGGCGTGCAAACTTCCACGCAGAATCCCTATTATGCTGCGGATGGATCGCCAAATTACAACACCGTAATGGGCCAAGCGGGCCGCAACGTGCAAGACGCCACCACCGATTTGACCGGCAGTGGACTAACCGGCGATTGGGGAACCAACATTTACACTAAGTACGACTATTCGTCGTACACGCAGTTCTTGCAGGCGACAACGGAATATGGCTCGCAATACGCGGTCTCGGCGCTGTTTACCTCCGAAGACACCATGACCGGTGGACCGACCAAGCAGGAGTTGATGTTCACCAACAACATCTCGATGGTCGAGTTCCTTTCCAATCACTACGGCACGGGCGATCCGAATTATGGCTACACGCCGGCGCAAGGGGTCAATACTTCACGACTGTACGGCCCGTACGCTTTCCGTTTCACTCCGGTGAATGGCGAAAGCGGGGCCCAATTGTATCAAGACGCGGTCAACAGCATGCCGGCGTTGGTGGCTGATTACAACACCGATACAGAACTTCTCACACCCAGCAGCAGCGGCGGCGGCGGTTACATTCCCACCACGCAGCGCGGCAAGCTCCAAGTTTCGGTTGCCAACACCGCGGGCTGGAGCAGCAACGTCAACAACAATACCATTGTGCTTTCCGATCCGAATAAGAGTTTTCAAGAATCGGGCAGCGGCGACCAATACTGGGCGCAGCTTTCGTCGAGCGGAACGGCTACCATTTCGAACATTGTGCCCGGCACCTACCGTTTATCGCTGTACCAATTGGGCCAGTGGGGCGAAACACGCTATGACGGCATCCAAGTCGCGGGCGATCAAATCGCCTTCCCCAGCAATCTGAAATTCACGCCGGAAAATTTCGGCACCGCGGCTCCGATTTGGACCATCGGCACGCCGAATCGCTCCGCCAACGAATTTCTGAACGGGCACGCCACGAGCGCCAATCCGGGAGTCGTTTCCGGCGGCGACCTGCGGCAATACCAAGGCGCTTACGATTTCTGGGCCGAAGAGCAAACGCTGGGCAATCCCGGCAAAGTGGTGTATTTCGCCACGGCTGTGGGCTCGACGCCCGCCACCAACGACCCCAATAAATGGATTGCCAATCAATGGGAAACTTTCGACCCCGGGCTGTACGATGCCAGCAACGGCACTACCGATAATTACGCCAACACGGCGCCAGCTTATGTGCGCGATTCCGCTCATGGCGGCACAGGCGTGGGACCGGCAAATTATCACGGTTCGCCCTGGGAAGTGCATTTCACCACAACCACGGCCCAGCAGGCTCAAGGGCAGTACGTGGTGCTCTCGGTCGGGCTGGCATCCGTCGAAGCGAGCCTAACCGTGGCTCTCAACGGTCACTCCGAAACATGGCACTACACCGGAATCAACGGCAATACGCTGGCGGTCTCCGCCGACGCCATGACACGCAGCGGCGATGCGGGCGTGTATCAATTCCTGGCTTTTCAGTTTCCAACGGCCGATTTGAATGCCGCCGGGGCCGATAACGAGTTCACGTTCAGTGTCAGCACTACTGATGGCGACATGTATGACGCCTTGCGCATGGAAATTACCAACACCGCGGCCGATCCCAGCGTCACCGGTTGGCACGATTACGAATACATTACCGGTGCCAACGCGCAAACCGATGCTAACAACACGGTCGGATTAAGCACGACCGAGGTAACCATTGTGCCGGGCGATTTCAATCGTGACGGGTCTGTCGATGCGGCAGACATTCCCGCAATGCTTAGTGCGCTTGCAAATTTGGCCAGCTATGAAAACACCAACCACCTCACCGACGCCGAAATGCTGGCTTTGGGCGATTTGAATGGTTCTGGGTCGATCACGAACGCCGACCTCCAGACTCTGATTAATTTGCTGAAAAGTGGGGGCGGATCGATCGACTCTGTTCCCGAGCCACCTGCCGAAGTGTTATTGGCAATTGGCGCCGGGGCATTGCTGTTGATCTACACGGCTCGGCAACGCCGCCGAATTTCCGCATAGCGTGGTTATGTGGCGCCAGCTGCGGAATTCTTTTTTAGCAGGCCTGGATGCTTTTCGCGAATTTTGCAAACTTTCGGAATCGCCGCCGCTTGGATGTACGGTTGCAGCGGGTTATTGCGGGCGTAATTTTGGTGATACTGCTCCGCCGTGTAGAAGGCTGCCAGCGGTTCCAGCGTGGTGACAATCGGTTTGGAAAATGCATGCGATTGCGTCAGTTGCGCGATTTTCGCTTGGGCAACCTGCTTCTGTTGTTCGTCGGCATAAAAAATGGCCGAGCGATATTGGGCGCCATAATCGTTCCCCTGACGATTCAATTGCGTGGGGTCGTGCGAATCGAAAAACACGTCGAGCAGACGATCGTAGCTGATGCGGTTAGGATCGTACGTAATGCGAATGGCCTCAGCATGACCGGTGTCACCATCACACACACGCTCATAGTTTGCCGTTTCTTCAGCGCCGCCGGCGTAGCCGCTTTCCACATCGCTGACGCCTTCGAGTTGCTCGAACACTGCCTCGGTGCACCAGAAGCAGCCGCCGGCGAAGACGGCAGTTTGCATCGCGCCGAAACTGTGGCTTTGTGTTTCCGAACCAGCCTGCTGTGGCTGTGCCTTCGTCTCCTGCATTGGGGCCCGAGATTTTTGCAAGCCGGCGGTGCCGGCCGCCGGATCTGCCAGCGTGGCCAGCTTTTCGCTGGGTGTGAAATTGAGCGAGGCGGAATTCAAACAAAATCGCAAGCCCGTGGGGCGCGGACCATCGTCGAAGACGTGCCCCAAGTGACCGTCGCACCGGGCACAGTTGATTTCCGTGCGGCTCATGCCGTAGCTGTGATCGTGCTTCTGGGCGACGTTGCCTTCGGCGATGGGTTGAAAAAAACTGGGCCAGCCCGTGCCGGAATGGAATTTGGCGTCGGACGAAAACAACGGGAGCCCACAGCCGGCGCAGGTGTAGACGCCCTTCATTTTGTTATCGAGCAGGGCGCCGCAAAATGGGCGTTCGGTGCCGGAGCTGCGCAACACTTCGAACTGCTCCGGCGTCAACCGCTGACGCCATTGAGCGTCGTTCAAAATCAGCTTGGGCGAATCGACCGGACCCACCAGATCGCCCTGACGATTGAACACATGCACACGGACCATGATTTGTTCTCCCGGTATACTATGGGCACAGCTGAATTGTTACGTGAAGGGCTGGTAAATTCAACCAACCATCAATCAGCAAATCCATAGCGCAGGATGCACCATAGTGCTTGCACCCCGTCGCGCCAGCCAATTTTCTTGCCTTGTTCGTAAGTTCGGCCGGAGTAACTGACCGAAAGCTCAAACACCCGCAACTGATGCCGCGCGATTTTGGCCGTGATCTCGGGTTCGATTCCGAAGCGATTTTGGCGCAACGAAGGCAAAACTTCAGCCAAAGCTCGCCGCGAAAAAACCTTGTAGCAGGTTTCCATGTCGGTGAGGTTGAGATTTGTAAAACAGTTTGAAAGCATCGTGAGCAACTTGTTGCCCACGTAGTGCCAAAAATACAACACCCGATGGGGTTGATCTCCCAGGAAACGACTTCCATAGACGACGTCGGCCTGGTTTTCCACAATCGGTTGCAACAAGCGCGCGTAATCGGACGGATCGTACTCGAGATCGGCATCCTGAACGAGAACCACATTTCCGGAGGCGCTTGCAAAACCCGTCCGCAAGGCAGCGCCCTTTCCTTGGTTCTGCTGGTGCAGCAGAACGACGAGCCGGTTTTCTGGATCGTCAGAATTCTCCTGTTGCAGTTGCTGAAGAATGGCGGGAGAGCCATCGCTGCTGCCATCGTCAACCAAGATGAGTTCCTTGCGCATCGGCGCCGCTTTCACACGCTCGACGAGAGTGCAAATGGTCGCCGCCTCGTTGTAAACTGGAATGACCACTGAGAGCAAAAAATCTGCCGGCAGTTCATAAAAACCCAACCGACGACAACCCGCCTCGCCCAGTAGACCACGAAGCTGCTGGTACCACTGCGACGAATACGGCTTGCAATCGAAAGGGGGTGAATCCATGCGGGTAGTGAACAACTCGTCCTCCATGTTAGAGCGGTTTTGAGCAGTGAAAGAAAATGAATTTCATCACGCTGTTAGTACAGCCCGAACTCGAAGCCCGAGGCCCGCCACATGATGTTTGGACCGCGGCCACGAATCTTTTTGGATGCGTGGCCTATATCTTCCGTATTTGTAGCTCGAGGGTCAAGTTCCAACACGGACAACTTGGGGGCAGAGGTTCCTAATGGTGCGGTACAGTTCGTCCGGCTGGAAGGGTTTGGAAATATAGCCATCCATGCCGGCGGCGTAACAGCGATCGCGAAACCCCTCGACCGCATGTGCGGTCATGGCGATGATTGGGGTCCTGCGTCCCAACCTCGCTTCTTGTTGGCGGATGGCGGTGGTGGCGGCCAGGCCATCCAGGTCGTGCATTTCGACGTCCATCAGAATTAAATCGAAACGCTGTTGACGCCAAAGTTCCAGCGCATCACGTCCTGAGTTGGCAGTTTTCACTTGATGTCCTTCCAACTCCAACAGGCCGGTCGCTACTTCCTGATTAACCGGGCTATCGTCGGCCACCAAAATATGCAGTGCCGGCATAGTGGCGGGTTGAACTTCCGAGTTGGGTTGAACCGTTAATTCATTTCCCGCAGTCATCGCCGCTTTCACCGCGATTTCTAATTCCTGCATTTTGACGGGCTTTGTCACGCAATGTTCGATTCCCAATTCCTGGCAGCGTTGAGTCAGATCGAAGCGGCCCGCCGGCGCCGCAATGCCGACGATTGGTACCGCAGCGTGAAGTTGGTGTTGTAGCATTTCCACGTGGTCGAGTTCCGCCGGCTCCGCCGCCGAAATGTCGACAATCAATATATCGGCCAGCGATTTGCCCTCGGCATCGCCTTGGCACTTCGAAACTACGTCGTCCGACGGGTCTACGACGTCAATCTCTAGATCCCAGTTTTTCAACATCGCAGCGTAGGCTTCCCGTGCATGGATGTTTCGGCTGATTAGCACAGCGCGGCGTGGAATTGGGGTCTTGCAAATGGGTAACACGGACTCAAGTGGCTGTGTCTCCACTGGCTCTGCCGCCGGGGATGCAATTGCCGCCAAATGTAATGGGACGACAAATTGAAATCCGCTGCCTTCCCCCAGGCGGCTTTCTACCCAAATGCGTCCTCCCATCAGCGAGACCAACTGCGATGAAATCGAGAGTCCCAAACCTGTGCCGCCGAACCGGCGCGTCATGGAGCTGTCGCTTTGCCGGAAAGCCTCGAAAATACTTTGCTGATTTTCCGGCGAAATACCAATGCCGGTATCCTGCACGGAAAAATGCAGAACACATTGGTCGTTGGCTTTCTCGCGGCAATCCACCCGCACGTAAATTTCGCCGGAGTCAGTGAATTTGATGGCGTTGCCCACCAAATTCAACACGATTTGCCGCAACCGGCTGGGGTCGCCGAGTAAATGCTTTGGGACCTCCGGCGCAACATGACAAATCAGCTCCAATCCTTTGCGCGAAGCGGGCACGGCAAATAATCGCGCGGCATCCTCGACCACGTCGCGCACCGACATAGGAATCGATTCCAGCTCCAGGCGGCCGGCTTCGATCTTCGAGAAATCGAGAATGTCGTTCAAAATGGCCAGCAGTGCGTTGGCCGAATCTTTCACCACGCTCAATTGCGAACGCTGCTGACGCGAAAGCTGCGTGTTAAGGGTCAGCTCGGTCATGCCGATCACGCCGTTCATGGGCGTGCGGATTTCGTGGCTCATGATCGCCAGGAAGCGGCTCTTGGCCTGGCTGGCGGCTTCCGCGGCCTGCTTGGCAACTGTCAATTCCTGCTGGGCCGTCAATAGCTGCTGAGTCAGCCGTTCCAGTTCCTGATTCGATTGGGCCAACTCCCGCGACCGGGCCTCCACGGCGGCGGTTCGTTCCTGCACGCGCTGCTCCAAGTTTTCGTTGAGGGTTTGCAACTGCGTAAAGCCCGCCGCATTTTCCAGGGCCGCCCCGGCGATCGTGGCGATGTAATCGGCCAACCGTTCTTCATCGGTTCCGAACAAGCCTCGCACATGTTCGTGGGTCGCGTACAAGCAGGCGACGGCTTGGCCGCGCACATACAAGGGCGTGCACAACGCGGAGCGATCAGTCCCAGAATCGGCGGTGTTGTTGCCTTTGATTCCGGTTTCTTCCACGAACGCCACCGCCCGGCGAATTCGCAAGGCGTCGATTAACTTCGATTCGTTCCAACTGCCGGGAATGCTGCCGGTAGCCGGCACCAAGGCGCGTTTTCCGTCCTGATCTACGATTTGCAACACGAGGCAATGTTCGGCGCGCAACAGCCGCAACGCGGCAATGCGCGCCTCGCCTAAAATCACCGGGGGCGATAGGGCCGAAGCAATCCGCCGTCCCCAATCGAGCACGGCATCGAAGCGATCCGCCAGCGACAAACTGGCCGGCTGAGGCGTTGGATTCGCTACATCTCGTTGCACATCGTAGATGCGTAATTCGCCCAAAATGGCTTGCGCTTCCGATTTGTGGGGTAAGGCGGCGGGATGTCCTATTTCGGCTTCTAACTCTGAGCGGGCCAACAGTGTTTGAGCAAACTCATATTGGGCTTGCTGCCGTTTGGCTACCTTCTGACTTTTTCCGAAATAGCGGAGGGCTTTGCGTGGACGGTCGCACATCGCCATGATCAGGCCCAATTCGCGGTAAGCGTGCGGCAAATCGTTTTTGCACAACCAGCGCTGACGAATCGCCCGCCGCGCAGCGGTTTCCGCGTGCTGCAACAGTTCGTGCCGACGTTGCGAAGTGAGGTGTTCCAATTTCAGCGCTTGGAGCCGCAAGACCGTGGCCAGCCAGGGCCAGTAGGGCAAAGTGTAGGCGTTGCGCACTCCCGCCGCCTCGACCACTTCCATCGCCTGCTCGATCCGTTGCTGCGCGTTGTTTAATTGACCGGCGCCCAGGAGATGCAAACCGTGAGCAAATAGCACTTGCGCCTTGCCCTGCGCATCGTGCCGCTGGCGTTCTAGTTCCGGTTCCAATATTTGTCGAGGCACAGTGCCACCGGTAGCGCGAACCCAAATATCCAGAATGATTCCGGAGGCTTGCTCGTCCCCAAGCTCGATTCCCGACTCGTAATTGGACCGCGCTTCTTCCAAAGCGCCTTGCAAATCACCCAGTCGATATAATGAGGCGGCAATTTGGTAACGCGCAATGTGCACCTGCCAATAATCGCCGGTGCGTTCCAACAGTCGAATGGCGTCGCGGCATTTTTCAATGCACTGCTGATACCGCGAGCCGGCGTACAGAACGACGCCGTAATAATGCAGCGACTGTCCCTGACCGGACCAATCGCCAAACGTCCGACGAATATCCAGTGATTTTTGCGCATAGGCCCGCGCCCGGCTCAGGTAGCCGACCAGGGTCAAGCCCGGAGCATGTTCAGCATATGCCTGAGCAAGTTCCAGCGTGGGCAAAAAGCGTTCCGCAAAATTCAGGTTCCGCAAATGGGCCCACATTACGTGCAGCAAGCTGCGGCAATACCAGCAACCGTGAGCCAAATTGCTGAGCAATCGAAGCATGAGCTGCTCTTCCTCATCCGGCAAGCGCTTAAAACGATGCACGAACAGTCGCGGAAAGCACGTATGCAAAATTTGGACCACGGCTTCCTTAAGCGTCAGCAACAGCAACACGGGCCAACGGCTGGGGACATATCTTCCCAACGAACTAAGCGCACGTTGGTAATTTTGAATGGCCCGTTCCATGTCGCCGCGTTTGAAGGCCAATTCGCCCAGTTTTCCAAGCACCTGGGCTTCGTCCCAAGAGTCGTTGGCGGCAATCGCGGCGGCTTGAAGTTTTTCGCCCGCTTGGTCGTAACGACCGCGAAGCATGAGCACCTCGCCGAGCTTTTCCAAGGCTTGATAGCGGACCGCGGCAATCGCTCCGGACGAGCCACGTTCGGCAATACGGTATTGCTGCTCGGCGATTTCCAAGGCGTATTGCGCGCGCGATTGTTCGGCCGCCTGCAAGGCATAAGGCAAAGCCGAGCGAGAATCGCCGGCGGCATCGAAGTGATAGGCGATTTCCGCGCTGCGGGTGGGTGCGTGCTGTTGCAGGTATTTTGCCGCCCGACCGTGGAGGCTTTGCAATTGCGATTCTTCCTGCGAATCGAGCAAAGCGGATCGAATTTTATCATGCACGAATACGCAGTGCGAACCGTCCGGTCGCAGCCATATCAAACGCCGTTGACGTGCGACATCTAGGGCCGCAATCGCCTGGGCGGGAGTCTGCTCCGTTAACTCGGTAGCGACGTTTAACTCAAATTCCTTGCCCAACACCGCTCCGTAGGAAAGAAAGCGCAACGTGTCCGGCGGCAATAGATTTAACCGCCGAGCCAAAAAAGCAGCCGCCTGGCGTGAAGATTGCACTTCGTCCACTTGCTGTGCGTCGACTCGCCAACCCGTTGTTTCGTGTTGAAGCGTGCCCGACTCCACCAATCCGCGCAATACAGCCGAGGCCATGAAAGGACTGCCCTCAGCCAATCGGGTGACGGCGTCGATCACAGCGGCGGGGAGTGGACCGGCCATGGATTCCACAAGTTGTTTGATTTCGCCCGTTTCAAACGGCGACAGGCGCAAATGCAGAGCGGGGTTGGTACGCCGCAAAGGATGATGCTCATCGGTTTCCTCCGACCGAAATGCAGCTAACAGCAACACCGGACGATGGCCCTCTTCCGTTTCGGCCTGGGCCTGCCAGCGGCGAATTAAACGGTATGTAAGCTCGTCCGCCCATTGGCAATCGTCGAGCACCAACAGAACGGGCCGCTCCGGCGTACCCAAGGCATTGAGGAAACTGGTTAAAGCGTGGAGTGTACGGACTTCGCCCGCTTCCTCAGGAGCGGAGGCAAAGGCCGCCGTCGAGCCAAATGCATCTGCCAAGCCCGGAAGCGCGGCAGCGACGACCGGCGCTTCATCGCCTAATCGTTCTCGAACTACGGGGGCAAGCTCCGGATTGGATTCCACGGCCGAGAGAAAACCTTCGACGACGCCTTGCAGCAACGAAAACGGCAAGCGCGCGACATCGTTTGTCCCCTGGCCCCACAACACCCAAAAGCCGCGTGATGTCGCCCGGTGCGTGGTTTCAGTCAACAAACGTGTTTTTCCACCGCCTGATTCTCCTTCCAACAAAATCAAACCGGCCTGACCACCCTCGGTGCGCTGCATTTGTTCGTCCAAAGCCGCCAGTTCCGTGGCCCGCGCCACAAACGCGGGCTCTGCCAGCGTATGACGGACGTCACAGGCTCCGATGACCAGGGCCGGTTCCGCTTCTCCGCGCTCCATCGCCATGGCGATGGCCTGCAAATCGCTCACCACCGCCAGGGCCGATTGGTAACGATCGCGCGGATCTTTTCGAAGCAATCTCTGCACGACTTCGTCCAAGGCGCGCGGCACGGCAATTCCCAAGCTGCGCAACTCGGGGACGCTGGCGGTCATGTGCTCGTATAAAATCGCGCCGAGTGTATTGCCGGTGAACGGCGGCCGTCCGGCGAGGCAGTGGAACAACGTTACTCCGGCGGAATACAAATCGGACGCTTCGGTGACATCTTGATCCAACGAACCGGCTTGCTCCGGAGAAAGATACCAGGCCGCTTCGAGCGATGGATCGTGTGCCGCCCCTTCGTCCGAACGCAACGCCGGAGCGGGATCGAAATCGACCAGCGTGGCTTTTGTCAACGAAGGAGCTGCGGGAACCATGACGTTGCTGGGCCGCACTCCACGATGCAACAGCCGATGTTGATGCATATCGCGAAGGGCGGAGAACAAGGCCTGGCCCACCGCCAGTGCTTCCGCTACCGTCAATCGGCGTATGCCCAGACACTTTCGCAACGAAATGCCTGGCACGCGCTGGTAAACCAGCAGCAGTTCGTTTTGCTCGCGGCCAACATAGACCACCGACCCCATCCAGGGACTTTGCAGGCGTTGGAGATGCGCGGCCTCATGTTCCAACCGCATCAAAGAACCTGGATGAACCGCATCGACCGGAATGATTTTGACAATCACCTCGCTGCCGTCGTCGATGCTGCGGCCGGCATGCGTGCGAATGCGATGAGCTTCGCTTAAACATTCGCGCAGCTGAAACCGGGAACCTACGATCCGCGGTTCGGCATTTCGCTGCGGTTGGTCGATTGTGTTTTCTCTCGCGCTAGTCACACGATATTCCCAGAGCTACGTCTCGACAGGGCAGGAAGGAGCAATGGTGAAATCGAGTGCGCAGCAGACTTCATTGCACCTGATGCCGTGCGTGCAGAAAGGCCGTAAACCTGATAACACCTGTACAAACGTAGCTTGGTGCAGAACGGCTGGTCGTGCGTTCCGGGCTTGTTTTGCACAGCAAACATCTGCATTTCCGGTCCTAGCCCAGGAACGGTGAAGCGGCGGCGTGACGGTCAGAACACGGATGAAAAATTTACACGTCAGGGCGAAAAACCCACGCGAATTTTCTTTACAATGCGGCCCCTTGTCGACTTGACCCGCGCGTTCTCGTGCAGCGCGGTTCGCCCATCGATCGCAAAACAGCATTCAGGCCGCCACTTTTTTTGCGGGTCTCCGCAATTGAGCGCCGAAAACGATCAGCCCGGTCATGCAAAGTTTACGCGAACGCTACAGACTGAACATTTGTGGAAAATAATTTTCCGTTTCGGAAAAACACCAGCGGCGTTTGCTTGCATCATGTGCCTCGATTTTGGATAACCGATTGCAGGGCTCGCAGGGCTTGTACTTTTCTAACCGGCTCCAGCGAACCAAGGACCTGTACCACGTTTCGGGGCTATGCCCATTCGACGGCATGCCCCGTTTGTACCCATTTTTCTGCCCAATTGGTGATGCCATGGATTCAAAAATCGGCGCCTTTTTTTCTGATCATGTTTCACAGTTTACCCAAGAGTTGGAGGCCTTTGATCGTCAAATCGATTCCGAGGCTTTACCGCACTCTGATCAAATCGTCGAAGATTTGACGAACTGCATCAACCGTTCGTTGGCGGTCTGCGCAGAGTTTGAAAAGCAATTCTCAACGGAAGATCCGCTATTACTGAAGGACGTGCAGCGGCGTTATCGAGAAGCCATTTGGCCCTGGTTCGGCAAAAGCTGGTGCATGCAACGGGCCTTAACCAAGCCGCGCGGCTATCCCGGCGACGCCGTGCTTCTGACGGCGATTTATGACGGGGTGGCGAAGTCTCGCGGCCTAGGTGGGTATTTGGATCGCTACTTTTTGAACACCACGTTGGGTCGGGCGGTGCCGGCCCGAATGTGGGAAGCACGCCGTTTTCTGATGGAAGAATTGGAGCGCCGGCGCGGCCGGGTTGACGTGATGAACGTGGCTTGCGGATCGTGCCGCGAATATCTGGGCGGGTTCGAACCTTCCGTCGAGCGTGAAACCACGTTCACGTGCATCGACAACGATCCGGAAACGCTGGAGTTCGCCAAATCGAAAACGCAAGTGGCACTGACCAAAAGCGGCATTACGAGTAAATTTGTGCGATACAATGCCTTGCGGATGGTGGCCTCCGCGTCAAATATCCGGCGTTTCGGCCGCAGCGATGTAATTTACAGCGTGGGATTGTGCGATTACATTCCCGATGAATACCTGATTCCACTTTTGACCGGTTGGCGCGAAACGCTCAATCCCGGCGGCGTAGTGTATGTCGCGTTCAAAGACACGAAGCTTTATGATAAAACCGAATACCAATGGCTGGCCGATTGGTATTTCTTCCAGCGCACAACGGAAGAATGCCGGCAATTGTTTGTCTTGGCCGGTTACGACATGAGCGGCGTGACCGTGACTCGCGACCCCATCGGCGTAATCATCAACTTTATTTGCCGCGACAAAGCTCCCGTTGCTGTGCGCATCGACCCTGCCCAAGAGCAACCGACGGCACAGCATGTTGATCCGGTGGCCAATTCGGAAAACGCCATCGTGGCGCCGAGCCAAGGCCATAGCGCGCCGCAGAGTTGACAACCGGCGATTTAATACCGCCGAATGAAATCCAGCACGATGGCGTCGATTTGGCCGTTGCTCGTGCTGCCGTTGAAACCGTTGTTGACTTCAAAAGCGCTATTGCTTCCATGCAATTGCGGCGAAAACTCGTGGGCGTAGCCCACGTCGACGTCCCAGCAGTTCCACTTCCAGCCCAAGCCAATCGTCACGGCATCCTCAAACGTGGCCTGAATAAATGGCGTTAGGGTGTCATCGGGAATTGGGTTGGGATGATAAACGTATCCCAAACGAAACGTCATGCCGTTGGCGAGTTGCTGTTCATAGCCCACTCGCACCGACACGCTATCGCGCCAGTCGAGCGGGAACCCCTCCGTAATGCTCGGGGCCAGCGCTTTGAACTCCGGATTCAACGGATCGTGCAAATTCAACGTGAACTGGTCGAACGAGTTTTGCCAATCATACCAAATCACGTCGGCGGCAATGACGCGGCATGGACTCAATTGATGCCGAATGCCAATGCCGACCGACTGTGGCCACTCCATGTGGAGATTAGAATCGTAATGCGAGGCTGCTCCGCCCAATGCCGGCACGACAACGCTGGCATCGCCGCGCAATGTAAATGGAGAAGGGCTTTGATAACACACGCCCAACGTCGTGTCGTCCGACCATTGGTATTGCACGCCGGCCGACCAAAGCAGGTCGACGCCTGCTCCGTGGGTATCGAGCACAATCGGCGTATTCAGGCTTTGCGCAAAGTAAGGGCCTTTCAATTCGGCGTAACTGTAACCCATGCCTAATGTGGCCCCGACCGACAAGCGATCGGTCACGCGGCAAGCCAAAGCTGGCAAGATCTTGACTAATGCGCCGAACGATTCGTATTCATAGTCGCCCGGTGGCAAAGTAACCGGGCCTTCCATGTTGTACTTTTCGCTGAACCCCGCCGGCGTGAACAATCCGATTCCGTAGGCCCACACGCCGTCGTCGGACTTTCGAATCATGCTGACTTGGGGCACCGGAGTGAACGTGGTGCTGGCTGCTCCGCCCGGGTTTTGAGAATTGGTGAATTGATTGCTGACAATCAGCGCGTCGCCGCCGATGTCGACCATTTCCTGGCCATCGATGTTCACCATCGCCGCCGGATCGTCAAATATGATGCCGCCGTTGTCGGCAAATCCCAAATTCGTGCCGCCGCGCGACAACGACCGAGGCGAAACGCCGTCCAGCATCACACCGTCAGCCCAGGCTGTTGCAGCCGTGATCAACCCAGTGCAGAGCGCGATCGCAAACGCCCATTTTCGAAACATCGCGGGCAATCCTTTGCCGAAGGAACAAGGTGTACAAGCCAAGGTTTATGCTGTCCGGATGAATGCCACTGCGTGGCGCTGCATACCGGCTATATCCTTTCCAATCGGCACGCTTTATCCCCCCGACGTTAATCTGGCCGGAAGAATGGGGCCGGTTCATGGAGGCAGCACTACGGTAGTGCTGTTTAGGCAAGCTGTACGGTCAATCCGTCGATACTGGCCGACATCGGCAATAGGGCAAAACCCAGGACTGCCAAGACGTGCGAATTCGGCTCGGTCACCTTCTTCGGACTTTCTTATTACACGCCGACGGGCAGATTGCTGTCGTGCGCAGGGGCGGCGTTATTGTTGTCCGTAAGCCCTAAATCGACCTGCGATACAAGAGCCGAGTTGTCGCGAAGGGTCATTGGAGCACTGTCCCGAAAGCGATTTGCCACCGCGATGAAATCTTTTTCGCAATTCAAAAAAGCTTGCACCACGTCAGGATCAAACTGCCGCCCCGATTCCTGTGCGATGGTGTCGCGGGCCGTATCGTGGCTGAACGCCTCTTTGTACACCCGTTTGCTGCGCAGTGCGTCGTACACGTCGGCCAGGGCGACAATGCGGCCGCACAACGGAATTTGCTCGCCACGCAGTTGATTTGGATAACCGTGACCGTTGTAGTGTTCGTGGTGTGTCAGAGCAATATCTTGCGCCATGACCAGGAACTGCGCCGTGGAACGGCCTTCCGCCACTGCTCTCAACGTCTCTCCACCCAACACACTGTGCTGCTTCATCAATTCGAATTCCTCGGGCGATAGGCGGCCTGGCTTAAGCAACACCGAATCGGGCACGCCCACCTTGCCAATATCGTGCAGAGGACTGGTTAAATAAATCAGTTGCACGTAATCACCGTCGATCACATGGGCGTACTTGGGCCAATGCGAAAGCTCTTCGGCAAGAATCCGGCTGTACTCGCGCATGCGCTCCAGGTGTGCTCCGGTATCTTTGTCGCGGAATTCGGCCAGTTTGGCCATGGCGAAGATCACTAAATCGCGGCTTTCCAGCGCCAAAATGCGCTCGCCGGTGCGTAGCCGCATTCGCAATTCTTGGGGATGGAAGGGTTTGGTTAAAAAATCGTCGGCGCCGGCATTCAGACCGCACACGACGTTTTCCACTCCGCTGCGCGAAGTCAGCAAAATGACGTAAATGTACCCGCTCCATTGGCGCTTGCGAATCTCGCGGCACAACTCCAGGCCGCTCATCTTGGGCATTTGCCAGTCGGAAATCACCAGATGAAATTGCCCGGTACGAATCAGGTCGAACGCTTCTTGCCCGTCCGATGCGCCGACCACGTCGTAGCCAAACTGGCGCAAATCTTCCACGATGATTTCGGAAGTCACCGGATCGTCGTCGACCACTAAAACTCGCATGTCAAAACCGGGGAAATTTGAACCTTAAATCGTAAAGGGGTAAGTAGTGAGGATCTGAGTGGAGATTATGCGTCTACGCGCGCTGCTTCATCCCTTCAATGGTTTTCAATAATTGTGTTCGATCGCATCGCATGCGCTCCAAATCGCGCGGCAGTTCCGCCAGTTGCATGTCCAACGCGCGTTGCTCAGCACGGAAGGCATTTTCATACAGATTTCGGGCCGCTACGCTGCCGGCCGTGCCTTTGATGCGATGCGCCACTTGGGCCGCCTGGGTTGCGTCTCGGGTCTGAATGGCACGCTCCAACTCTGCCAAATCGGTATCGAGTTGCTTGGTGAATTTGGCCAGTACGCGTTCCACCAACGCCAAGTTTCCAAGGCAGCGTTCTTTGAGCGCCTCCAGATCCAGGGCGAATGGATCGATTTCCTCCGAACAGTGTTCCATAGATCAACTCTTTCTGACGGTAGCCGGACGGCAATGTTCCACTTTGAACTGTAGGTTCCCTCGATTCCCAGTCAAAAGCTCCGGCGCTAATTTGCGACCCCCGCTGGATACGGTATGATTGGTACAAAACTCCCATATTGCATGGGCGTTGCGGCCATTTCCTGCGATACAACCGCCTGTGTGATTCACTGATGCGATACTTATATATATGGTGCGGCCGAGCCGGCCTGTTCCTGGCGCTCGCTTGGACAAATGGAAGGTCATTGGCGGCTGATGATGCAGTTCCGCCTCAAACGCAGGCGCCAGCCGTTCGAACGGTTCATATTCAGGTGGACGCCAATCGGCCAAAGGGAACGTGGGACCCCATTTGGCGTTTCTTCCACCATGAAAGATGGCCGAAAGTTGATTGGTGAACTCGGTCAACTTGGTCCGCCGCAGGTTTATTTCCGCGCGCACAACTTGCTGTGCACGGGTGATGGCACGCCGGCGTTGAAATGGGGCTCGACCGGCGCCTACCGCGAAAATGCCGACGGTAAATCGCAATACGATTGGACAATTCTGGATCACATTTTCGACACCTATCTGGAACGCAACGTCCGGCCGTACGTGGAAATCGGCTTCATGCCCGAAGCGATTTCGACTCACCCGGAGCCATATCAGCATCATTGGGATCCGACCGCCAAATATAATGACATTTTCACAGGCTGGGCCTACCCACCGAAAGATTTCAGCAAGTGGAGCGAACTGGTTTTCCAGTGGGCCACGCATTGCGTGGAAAAATATGGCCGGGATGAAGTTAATCAATGGTATTGGGAAACGTGGAACGAACCGAACATCGGCTACTGGAAAGGGACGCCGCGACAATTCTTCGAGTTGCACGATCGCGCTGTGGATGCCGTGCGTCGAGCATTACCGACCGCCAAAGTGGGCGGGCCCGATTCAGCCGGCGGCGGCAACAAATTCCTCCGCGATTTTCTGGAACACTGCCTACGCGGCAACAATGCGGCCACCGGCGGCGTTGGCACGCCGATCGACTTCATTTCCTTTCACGCCAAAGGCTCTCCCACGTTTGTTGATGGCCACGTGCGAATGGGCATCGCCAACCAACTGCGCAATATCGACTCGGCATTCGCGATTATCGCTTCGTTCCCGGAATTGAAAGAAAAGCCAATCGTGATTGGCGAATCGGACCCCGACGGTTGCGCCGCCTGCCAAGGCCCGCAATTGGGTTACCGCAACGGCACCATGTATTCCAGCTACACCGCCGCCAGCTTCGCTCGCAAAATCGAGTTGGCCGAAAAACATGGTGTGAATTTGGAAGGAGCGCTGACCTGGGCGTTCGAGTTTGAAAATCAGCCGCTGTTTGCCGGTTTCCGCCAATTGGCGAGCGGCGGCATCGATTTGCCTGTGCTCAATGTGTTTCGCATGTTCAGCAAGATGAGTGGACAGCGTTTGACCGTGGATAGCGACGCTGCTGTGCCGTTGGCCGAGATGCTGAAAAACGGCGTCCGCGACTTGCCCGATGTTTCCGCGCTGGCTAGTTTGGACGCAAACAGGCTGTGTGTTATGGTGTGGCACTATCACGATGATGATTTGCCCGGGCCTGATGCTGATGTGCAACTGACATGTAGCGGCCTGCCCATCGCCACCGGCGAATCGCGCGTCCAGCAATTTCGCATCGACGCAGATCACAGCAACAGCTTTACCGCCTGGCAAAAAATGGGCTCGCCGCAACAGCCCACCGCCGAACAATACAGGACGCTAGAAAAAGCCGGCCAACTGGCGGAATTCGGCTTACCGGAAACCGTGCATGTGGAGAACGGCCAGGCGGTTTTGCACTTGACGCTGCCGCGTCAAGCCGTGGCGCTATTGGTGCTGCAATGGCTGGCGACGAAATAATCGAGCCGTGAAATAATCGTAGTTCGAAACCGCCGCTCCAACTGAAATTAGGCCTCGACTCCCGTGAGAAGAGTGGTATAATTGATGGCTTGCCACGGTGTGAAAACACTTCACGCTCGACATGGCTGCTGTGGGAGAATTGTCGAGTCGAGCGACTTCAAACATGACGCGGGGTGGAGCAGTCCGGTAGCTCGCGAGGCTCATAACCTCGAGGTCGTGGGTTCAAATCCCGCCCCCGCCACTCCTTCGCCCTCGGGCCGCCTGCGGTCCGAGGGCCTTTTTATTGGCTTAGACGCCGCTACATTTTTCAAATTAGGCGACGACCGGCTATCGCTGTGATTTGCTCATCGGTCATGCCGCTTGAATGGCTTGCGCTCCTTCCAGATGTTGCGCTGCGGCGGGTTCTTCCGCACAAATCTGTTCCAAAATGTCGGAAGTAATTCTCGCTCCGTCCAGATTGATGTCGTGCTGGAGAGTCGGCTTCTGAAGTTGCTCGACGACGGTAGTGGCCAGCCGCTCGGCAGTCAAATCGGCCGGGTCAATGGTCGTCGCTAAACCACGCTTGGCAAAACGCCGAGCACGCTGACCCTGATCGGACATTTGAAGGTTCGGAACCAAAATGGAACGGCATCGCGTTTCGAGGACATTGGTGCAGGTGTTATAGCCGGCGTGGCTGATCGACAAGTCGGCGGTCCGCATGCAATTCAGAAAGTCGGAACTGTATGGCAACAGACGAATGGAAGTATTGTCAGCGACCCGCCGCTGGAGAGCAGCTACGTCTTGTGCATGCGATGAAAGCGGCAGAAAGACCTGCAGCATGCGATCTCCAACCGCCTTTCGTGAGACCAACAGCTTCCAGCAGTCGATCGCGCAGTTCAGCAAGGCCATGTTTCCTGTACCGCCCGCGCTGACAATCACAGTTCCGCGGCGCTGATCCACCCGTCTCTTGTTTCGATTACGCTGTTGGGCGTCTCCGCGCTGCGAAACATACCCGGTATACTCCAGCGGAATATTGAATTTGCCAGCCACAGCGATCTGCTCTTCTAACCGCATCACTCGTGGGTCGGAATGCACTAGCAATTTGTCGAAGTACTCATCAAGGACTTGCAAGACTTCGCTTTCGTGTTGTTTGGTCTCTGGATCGAAGCGAGAGCTTCCCGGAATATCGCGAAATGAGCCGACAATTTTTACCCGTTTGTCGATGATCCGCGCATGCACAATCAAGGGGACAATCTCAGAAAACAACTCCCATCTTCGGAACGGAAAATGTTCGATCGTGATCACGTGGGGCCGAAACAGCTCTATCGCGGCCTTGAGAATTTGTAGCCGCTTTTCCATAACCACAGGAACCGACACGTCGGAATCAAAGGCGGCAATTCCGCGTTCACCACGACAGATGCGGGGCAACGAAAGCACTGTTACCTTGGCCGAAGTTATCTCGTGCGGCACGGGTCGTCCCCCGTCGACAAGATACACCTCATGGCGTCGGGCCAGCGATTTAGCGATTTCGCTGGTCCGGACAAAATGTCCAATGCCTGCCAAGTGCTGGCTGTAAAGAAAAAATCGGAATCCACGCGCCATATAATCTTCCTTGAAATCTCGGCGTCGGTTTAATACCGCGTTTGGAGCTTGGCGATTTTAGCTAGCACGATGTTCCTTGAGCCGCTTTCGGCCTATAGAACCGATCGTTAAATCGCCCGATCTAATATTCGTGATCCTTGCAAAAAGCCCGCAAATATTGAAGCAGGAACTGAATGCACGACATGATAGCCAAGACAGGCGATTTCGCCAATTCGAGTATTCTGCGTAATTGTATTCGTGAGGTTGTTCGCATACCTCATTATTCACTACGAATGCGGCCCGCCAAAGTCCCGATGATGAGTTGAACCTTGCTGCGGCCTGCTGCATTTCGGGCTATCACTATTGATTTGACCCCGAGAAGTGGTGGCATCGGCTCGCGGCGTGGATTCGCGCCGTTGATTTTGGCAAACCGTCGGTCGATAACCAAGAAGGGGGCTCTATCGTCTTCATCGATCCATCTCTGGTCGATGATTTCTGGAAGAATCCTACTGCCGTTTGCAATCACTTCGTCCGGCATGAGGTGACCAACGATGAGCATTCTCTGATGACCACGCAGCAATTCGTGGAAACGGAAGTTATTGCTCGTTGAGCGAAGCGGCGCCGGTGATGATTGACGGCTGTCCCAACGCCTAATCAGCTCAATTGGATTCTGACTGCGAGGAATGCCCACGTGCGCCAACGGTCTGCTCTGCGAAAATTCTTGAAAACTGGGGCAAAGCACCTGCATTTGGCCTGGCACGATTCATTACAAAACCGACTGTTTGCCCGTGCGGACCAACGCTTCCTTGTAGTGCGGCATCCGGGCAAGACACCGTTTTTCTACGATATTGTACTGCACTGGCTGGAACAAAACTTTCCCAAGGTGCGTGCGCTGTTCGAGCTGCACACCATTCCTTTTCGCATTCGCCCAAATTCTCGTTACCTACTGCAAATTCCTTGGTTGCAAGATCCGGTGCAGAATTGGTCACAAGCAGCTTATCGACAGGCTAACGAATTGGCAGCCCAGTGCGATATGCTGGGGATTCCGGTGATCAATCGCGTCGATCGGCTCACGAGCGCTGCGAAGTCAACAGGTGCGCGGCTGATCGGCAGCGTCGGCATTCGCACTCCTAAAACAGCGCTGATTCACGATGTGCTGGAGTTCCGTGAAACGCACGGTGGTCTGGAGCTGCCGCTACTTGTGCGCGAGAACTGGGGACATGGCGGCCTGGTGTGCCGCGCCAATACGCGCGCCGAGTTCCAACAACTGCCGCTGGAGCAATTTACCCGCCCTGTAGCCATCGAGTTGATCGAGGTGCAAAGTCAGCACGATGGACTATATCGTAAATATCGCTATATTGCCGCAGGCGATTGGGGCATTCCCCAAAGCATGCATGTCAGCAAAGGATGGAAGGTCAAGGGAACAGAGTCCATCGAAACGGCTGCACTGCGCGACGAAGAAATAACGTATACCAATCTCGCCGATCCAAATCACGAACTACTACAGACAGCCCGAAAGGCTTTGGGTCTGGATTTCGTCGCCTTTGATTACAGCTACGATCGGGAGGGTCGAATGGTAGTGTGGGAAGCCAATCCTTATCCGTATATCCATTTCCCCAGCAACCGGCGGAGTTATCGACAGCCGGCTATCATCCGCACCCTGGCAGGAATGATAAACCTTTATCTCCGGCGCGCAGCGCTAGCCGTGCCGCGGGAGATAAACGATCTCTTGGAAACTCTCCCCTCTGCAAGTCTTCCTGCGCGGATTGCAGCCTGATTTGCCACAGGTGAAATGCATTGCTTTTGAACCGCCTTTTGGCAACTGGTGGTTTCTGGTTGATGCCACGCAGCTCTGGAAATCTTCGAGACTTGCAGATTGCAGGCGTCGCGAGCAAGATCGTCCGCGGTCGAATCTAGACAGTGTGCAGGGGTGGCGTTAAGATAGCCCTCTGCCATGGAACCACGGAAGTCGTGAAATCCACCAAAACTACCCCACTCGGTGGAATTGTGGAGTCGATTCTCAAAGGTAGAAACGACGGAAGAATCAGAAATTAGATCGCGGGGCGTGGCGCAGCCTGGATTAGCGCGCTTGCTTGGGGTGCAAGAGGTCAGGAGTTCAAATCTCCTCGCCCCGACTTAAACTTTACGACGGCTACCTTCAGCATTTACAACAGTTGGTGCAGCAGAAAAATCAAACTCGCATCGCATTGCAACCCGGAGCAAGGTGTGCCAGCCTTGCAGCACTGGAGTACAAGAGATTGAAGCAGCCGCTCTACCGTCGCGCTGCGTCCGGATTTTTCCAAGGTCAGCGCGTTCGTCTTGCGATTCGCGATGACCGCACACAGGCGTGACCTCACGCTTTGGGACTGGCCGCGGTGGCGCTGGAATGATCGGCGACTGAATCGTCCGCAACAACCGAATCGACGGCGCCGGCATTGACACGGGCCAGCGTCCAATCCTGGTCCGAGGAGCCGTTCAAGTAGTCAACTGCTTGATCGTCAAATAACGTATCATCGCTGACCGAGTAATTGTCGCTCTGAAGCGTCACGCTGTCGGCGCCTTCGAAGATGCTCTGCATGCCCGGCGCGAAGTCGCCAGTAGAGTTCCAATCGGCGAAGATCGCTTGCAATGCCGCCGAATTGCCCTCCAGCGCCGTCCTGCCAGCGAACGATAGATCCGTTCCGGTGGCAAACGCATCGTCCCGGCCACTGCTCAATGTCCCAAAGCCGCTCATGTAGTCTCCCGAGAAGCTGGAATAGGCGGGGCCTAGTGTCGCATCGCGGACGACATCGGTCATTGAAATGGAAGAGGAGTTCGGCTCGATAACAGGGAAAATTGCTGACCCTGTGGCCCGGCTCGAATTACTTGGCACGGCCGTTGCCAACTCCGGCTGCATTCCGGAAAACTCTCCCAGGCCCGACATTGACGTACCCGCCAATTCGGAATTGAAAACAGCGACAGCGTTCGCTAGACCTTCCGATCCGGCTAGACTGCCACCATCGAACGTGGAGGCATACACGAGTCCGGAGCCGCTCATCATTTGCTGGCCAGCCGCACTGCTGCTCATCGGCGCACCGTTGTAGGCAACCAAGTCTGTGACCAGCAAGTTTGCGACAGGAGTTCCCAAGCCGGTCACCAGATTGTAGCCAGCCTGTGCACTGTAACCGTTGTTGCCGCTGGCGATGTTGTTGTAATCGCTCTGTGAGGCGCTGTAGAGGGCCGTTTGGGCCTCGCTGGAACCGGCAGAGCCGAGGGTATCTTTCCCCGCTGACACTCGTCCTTGGTCGGCCAGCGCCACCAAGGCTGCCCAGGCCGGAGCTGACAAACTGGTGCCACCTACGATGGCCCACGGATTGTCGCTGGGGAGATTGTACGTATCGGCAATCCACACGCCCGTGGACGGATCGGCTACAAAGGAAACGTCGGGCGTCGTCCGGAAGCCTGTGGTCTGGACTCCGTCCTGGAAAGTAGGCTCGTTCTCAAATTGGCTGACGCCGCCGCCAGAGCCAAGGAATGTTCCCGAGCCGTCGCTCGCATAAGCGCCCCAGCCCGATTCATTGCTGTAAGAGTTGTCCGAGTTGATCTGCAGCGAGGTGCCACCAACCGCCACGACATTGGGCGAGAAGGAAGGATACTGCGGGATGGCTGCTCCGTAGTCTCCAGTGCTGGCCACGAATGTCACCCCTTGATGGCCGGCTGGTGTCGTTAAGTAACTGTCGTACATGGCCTCGTCTTGGGCCACAACCGACAGACCTTCCACAAAGCCCCAGCTCATGGATACGACCGACACTCCGGGCAGGTTAGCGGCCGTCTTCACACTGGACATCAGATCGTCGACCGACGCACTATTGGCCTCGACCAGGATGATTTGGGCTCCCGGCGCCACGGCATGAGCCCATTCCACGTCGAGCGTTTCTTCCATTTCCCAGTTCGAAATGCCGCTGCCGCTCGGATCGGCGCCTGGCAGCGAGCTAGGATCGCCGTCCTGGCCTACCACCGTCAAGAACGATGTTGCCGGGCCATACTGGTCGTAGAGTGATGGTCCGGAAGATGTCGTTCCGAATTGTGTATCGAATGTATCCACGGCCTGGACAATGTTCGGGTCGTCATAGGCATCGACAATCGCGATGGTCTGACCACTGCCATCCAGGCTAAGTTTGGAAATGCCGTAAGCGGCCCGGATTTGAGCTGGCGTATACGCCAGCCCACTGTTGTCTAAGGTTGCATTCTTCACATTACCGGTTGCGTTGATGCTGCTGAAGATCGAGCTGGCTCCCGAGCTCACTGACGACCCGGCGTTGGTATTGGCATTGAGGTACGACAGGAGTTGCATTACGGTCAACGTGGTATTGTTGGCAACGCCAAAGGCCGCGCCGTTGCTCCCCACGTTGACGGTATCCATGGCCGAACCGTACAGAGACGTGGTAAGGCCTACGGTGCTCTTGGCATAACTGGCGCCGGTGGAGCCTTCCAGACCGATGCTGGTGGCGTACACCGACAGGGCCGCAGAGAACACCTGCTGATCGCCGCCGCTGAACTTGGAATATGCGGCTGCCACTTGGGTCGTGGTAAAATAGGTTCCGTTGGAATTCACCAATGAATGGCTGCCGGCGCCGGCGCCGTACAAATTCGGGAAGCTGGTCGCAAGCCACTGGGCTAAATCGGTAGAGTTAGCTCCACTGTCGAACTTTTTGATCAGGTTCTGGCCGTTCGTGCTGCTCCAAAGGGCAGTCGTACCAAAGTCCCCGGAGGCAACCGTCTTGGTTTTGAGCGTGCCAGTACCGTCGTTGTCGGCGCTGAGCAGCCGGCTTTGCGCCGAATAGAAAATATTGCTGCTGTCGGGACCGTAGGGATTGCCGTTGCAATCCGTCGGCGGCCCCAATTCGTTGATTGCCGAGCCACAAACGAAGTCGATCTGATAATCGCAGTTCGGGATAAGCACTGTCAGCGTGTAGGTCCCGTTGGCCGCGAACGTGCCGGTCGCCTCGTCAAAAATCTGCTGCTGGTAGGCCGTCGTGCTGTCGAACGCCGGTCCCGGCGCAATATAGCTCACCAACGTGAGTGTGTCGGCCATGTTGCCGGTTGTGAAGGTAACGGTAACGGTGTCCCCTTGGTCGGTGTTGCCTCGGAGGTCACTGACTGTCTTGGAACAACTGCTATTCGTAACGCTAAAGCTGTAGCACTTGGGCGTACAAGTGGGGATCAAAAAGTCATCAAAGTCGTAGCCCGTGTAGCTTTGGCTGCAATGCACTACGACGGTGTAGTAGGTGTTTCCCGCCGAGCCATTTGGCCCGCCATCGGTCTGGATATAACCGG
>Ga0335083_10001629_pt1 | contig 30648 bp, 38 predicted proteins | sample Lox_Sample_42_FD_206716 | JGI IMG/M metagenome (GOLD analysis project Ga0335083, IMG submission 206716) | Soil microbial communities from Loxahatchee National Wildlife Refuge, Florida, United States - Lox_Sample_4.2 | ecosystem: Environmental > Terrestrial > Soil > Wetlands | place: USA...
TCGAGACGAGCGAGTCGACCTCGCGCCGATCTGCGATCTACTCTCCTTCGAGGACGAGCCGGACGTCGGCGACCTCTACACGTTCTGCCCGGGTGGCGAGACACGGTCGGCTCAGCTGGTCTCGTCCGGACACAACGGCAACACACAAGAGCTCGAGCACGAGCTCCCGGGGATTCGAATCCGGACGACGATCCGGGCCCTCCCCGAGCTCGACCGTGTCGAGCTCACGAGCATCGTCGAGAACGATGCAGAGGACCACAGGCTCCGCGTCCGTCTCCGCTCCGACTCCGGCGCGGACGAAGTGCGGGCCGAGAGCCAGTTTGCGGTCGTCCGGCGTCCGCTCGTGCCCCCACCCCCTCGCGTCGACTGGGTCGAGCCTCCCGCGCGGACGAACCACACGCTCGGTGCCGTCGCGCTCGGACCGCTCGTTCTGCTCACGAAAGGGCTGCCGGAGTACGAGGCCTCCGCCGACGCTCTCCGGCTGACCCTGCTCCGGTGCGTCGGCACGATCTCGCGCCCGGGCGGCCTCGCCACCCGGCCGCTCGCCGCAGGACCGGAGATCGCAACGCCAGACGGCCAGTGCCGCGGCCGCCACGTCTTCGAATATGCACTGCGTTTCGACGGCGACGGCCTGTCGAACGCGGCGCTCGTCGGCGCAAGCCAGGACTACCGCACCGACTTCCTCCGCGGCGACCCGTTCGAGGCGCCGCTCGAGCTCGGCGGCGACGTCGTCTTCTCGTGCCTCAAGCAGGCGGAGGACGGGGGCAGCCTCGTCGTGCGCGTCTTCAATCCGAACCCAGGGCCCGAGCCGCTCACTCTGAGCGTGCCTGCCCGTCGCCTCCGCCTCGACGAGGAAGTAGAGGTCGACGGAGGCCTCGAGCTCGCGCCCGGCGAGATAGCGACCTTCCTAATAGGCGACTGAGACGAGATAGAGGCCCCACGGCGGCGCGGTGGCTCCCGCCTCCGAGCGGGCCCCGCCGTCGAGCAGAGCGGGGATCGAGTTCGGCGCCTCCACCATCGTCCCCACGAGGCTGCGCACCATGTGGCGGAGGTAGCTGTCAGCGGTGATCTCGAAGTCGAGGTGGTCGCCGCGACGTATCCACTCCGCGCGCTCGACGAAGCGGACGAAGGTGTCGTGCTGCGTCTGCGTCGGCGTGAAAGCCCGAAAGTCGTGTTCGCCGCCGAGAACGGCCGCCGCCGCGGCCAGGGCGTCCTCGTCGAGCGGCCGCGGCAGCCACCAGCTCCTGCGCAGCTCGAACGGCGACGGCGACGGCCGCGTGAAGAGCCGATAGCGATAGCTGCGAGAACGCGCCGAATAGCGCGCGTGGAACCCCGCCGGCGCCTCGGCGCTCGAGAGGGCGGTGATCTCGTCGGGCAGTCGACGGTTGAGCGCCGCAGCGCCGCGGTCGGGCGAAGGCCCGCCCTCGATGTCGACGGACACGATCTGGCCGAGGGCGTGGACGCCGGTGTCGGTGCGGCCGGCAACGGCGAGGTTCTCCACCGACTCGAAGGTCTCGGCGAGCGCAAGCCGCAGGGCTGCCTCGATCGTCGGCAGCCCGGGCTGCGCCGCCCAGCCGCGGAACGGGGTGCCGTCGTACTCGAGCGTCAGGATGAGCCGCATGTCAGGGGTTCCTGACGCTGTTTGTTAGGCGTGTCTTATGATCTATTGTCTTGCACATTGCTTGATATACTCTATCTGTGAGCGACGAGCACACCTTCCTTCTCCAGAAGGTTCAGCCGGCGATGGTCGGGCTCATCGACGGCTCGCTCTCGACGCTGGCGCCGATCTTCGCAGTCGTTCTCGCTTCACACGACACGCGCTACGCGTTCATCGCCGGTCTCGCGACGTCGGTCGGCGCGGCGATCAGCATGGGCTTCTCCGAGGCTCTCTCGGACACCGGCGAGCTCACGGGGCGCGGCAGCCCCTGGATGCGCGGCCTGATCACGGGTGGCGGCACCTTCCTCGGCGGCATCCTCCACTCGCTGCCGTTCCTGATCTCGGACTACCGGGTAGCGCTCTCCCTCGCGATCATCGTCGTCGCGTTCGAGCTGCTGATGCTCGCGTACTTCCGCTACCGCTTCTTCCAGGACACGTTCATCCGCGCCCTGGGGATCGTCACGTTCGCGGGCGTCCTCATTGCCGCGATCAGCGCGGGTCTCGGCTCGCTGCTCGGAAGCCCGATCGGGAGCTAGAGCTACGGCTCGAAGTCGACGAGCTCGAGGTAGACCATCTCGGCCGCGTCGCCCGCTCGGTGCCCGAGCTTCACGATCCGCGAGTAGCCGCCGGGCCGGTCGGCCATGCGCGGGCCGACGTCCGCGAAGAGCTTGTGGACCGTCTCCTGCGAGCGGAGCACGGCGAGGGCCTGCCGCCGCGCGTGGAGGTCGCCCCGCCGGCCGAGCGTGATCATCTGCTCGGCGAACGGCCTCACGGCCTTCGCCTTCGCTTCGGTCGTCCGGATCCGGCCGTGCTCGATGAGCGAGCAGGTGAGGTTCGAGTACAGCGCCTTGCGGTGCGCCGAGTCGCGACCGAGCTTCTTCCCTCTGCGGGCGTGGCGCATCGCGGACCTCTTCCTACTCGGGGAAGCCGCCGGAGCCGTTCTCGCCGCGGAGATGGAGGCCGTGCTGCGACAGGGTCTCGCGAACTTCCTCGATCGACTTCTTGCCGAAGTTCGGAATCGCCGCGAGCTCCTGCTCGGTCTTCATCACGAGATCGCCGATCGTCTCGATCCCGACTCGCTTCAGACAGTTGTACGAGCGGACGCCGAGCTCCAGCTCTTCGATCGGGAAGTTCTCCATCCCGTGTGCGAGTGCCGCCTCGGGCGTCACGCCGCCGTCGACGGGCGCAGCCTCGCCGAAGCCCTCGATGCGGTCGAGGTCGGTGAAGATCGCGAGCTGCCGGATCAGGATCTCGGCCGCCTCGCCCAGCGCGTCCTTCGGCTCGACGGAGCCGTCGGTCGTGATGTCGAGCGTGAGCCTGTCGTAGTCCGTCCGCTGCCCGACGCGCGCAGCCTCGACCTGGTACGCGACGCGGCGCACCGGTGAGAAGATCGAGTCCATCGGAATGACGCCGATGGTGTGCTGCGGGCCTCGGTTGAGCTCCGCCGGCGAGTAGCCGCGACCGCGGCCGACCGTCAGCGTCACCTCGAGCCTGCCCTTGTCGGACAGGTTCGCGATCTCGAGCTCGGGGTTGAGGATCTCGAGGTCGGCAGGCGCCTCGATGTCGGCCGCCGTGACCGGGCCCGGGCCTTTCTTCGCGATGTGCACCTCGATCTCGGGCGACTCGCCGTGCAGCCGCGCGACGAGGTTCTTGAGGTTGAGGATGATGTCGGTGACGTCCTCGCGGACGCCCGGCAGGGTCGTGAACTCGTGTGCCGTCCCCTCCACCTTCACGGACGTGACGGCGGCGCCCTCCAGCGAGGAGAGCAGCACCCGCCGCAGCGAGTTGCCGAACGTATGACCGAAGCCGCGGTCGAGCGGCTCGATCGCGAAGACCCCGCGGTGGTCGTCCACGTCCTCGTGGACGATCTTCGGGATCTGGAAGTCCATTTCACGTGTCGCCAAAGAAATCCCTCTTTCGTTACTTCGAGTAGAGCTCGACGATCAGGCTCTCCTGCACGGGCGTGTCGATCTCGTCACGCTCGGGCTGTTTCAGCACCTTGCCGGTGAGCCCGTCGTGATCGGCCTGGAGCCAGGGAGCGACGGTCGAGACGAGATCGGTCGCATCTCTGATCACCTGCTGCGCCGAGGAGCTCGGCGCGACGGTGACGATGTCGTTCGGGCGCACCTGGTAGCTCGGGATGTTGACGCGCCGCCCGTTGACCTGGAAGTGGCCGTGGCGGACGAGCTGCCGCGCCTGAGCCCGCGACGCGGCGAAGCCGAGCCGGTAGACGACGTTGTCGAGCCGGGTCTCGAGCATCCGCAGCAGCTCCTCACCCGTCACGCCCGAGCGCTTCGACGCCTTCTCGTAGTACGTCCGGAACTGCTTTTCGAGCAGGCCGTAGTAGCGGCGCGCCTTCTGCTTCTCGCGAAGCTGCAGCAGATACTCGCTCTGCTTGATGCGGCCCCGGCCGTGCTCGCCCGGCGGATACGAGCGCCGCTCGATCGCGCACTTCTCCGTCAGGCAACGCTCGCCCTTGAGGAAGAGCTTCATCCCCTCGCGGCGGCAGACGCGGCACTTCGGTCCGAGATCCCGTGCCACTAGACGCGCCTCCGCTTCCTCGGACGGACGCCGTTGTGCGCCTGCGGCGTCACGTCCTTGACGGACAGGATCTCGAGACCGGCGGCCTGGAGCGAGCGGATCGCCGTCTCGCGGCCGGAGCCCGGCCCCTTGACGAAGACCTCGACCTTCTGCAGGCCGTGCTCCATCCCCTTGCGGGCGGCGGCGTCGGCGGTCACCTGCGCGGCGAACGGCGTCGACTTCCGGGAGCCCTTGAAGCCGGCCGAGCCTGCGGACTCCCATGCGATGACGTTCCCCTCGCGGTCGGTGAGCGCGACGATCGTGTTGTTGAAGCTCGTCTTGATGTGAGCCTGGCCGATTGCGATGTTCTTCCGGACGCGGCGGCGCGTGCGGCCGCGCGTGGCCGCCTGTCTCCTCGCTCCCGGCACGCTACTTGGCCTTCTTCCCGCGTCCGACGGTCTTCTTCGGGCCCTTGCGGCTGCGAGCGTTCGTCTTCGTCCGCTGCCCGTTCACCGGCAGGCCGCGCCGGTGGCGGATGCCGCGGTAGGCGCCGATCTCGGAGAGCCGCTTGATCGCCTGCTGCCGGTCGCGGCGCAGGTCACCCTCGACCTCGAGATTCGAGTCGATGTAGTTGCGGAGCTTCGTGACCTCTTCGTCGGTGAGGTCCTTGACCTTCGTGTCGGCGCTGAGGCCGAGCTCGGCGGCGATCTTGCGGGCGGTCGGCTGCCCGATCCCGTAGATGTACGTCAGCCCGATCTCGAGCCGCTTCTGGTTGGGAAGGTTGACTCCCGCGATGCGTGCCACTGGCCTATCCCTGCCTTTGCTTGTGCCGGGGGTTGGTGCAGATGACCATGGTCGTGCCGTGCCGCTTGATCACGCGGCAGCGCTCGCACATGGGCTTGACGGAAGGACGGACTTTCATCTCAGAGTCAGCGGTGCCGGTAGGTGATCCGACCGCGGTCGAGGTCGTAGGGGCTGAGCTCGACCTTGACCTTGTCGCCAGGGAGGATCCGGATGTAGTGCTTCCGCATCTTCCCTGAGATGGTCGCGAGCACGGAATGGCCCCCGTCGAGCTGCACCCGGAACATCGTGCTCGGGAGCGCTTCGACGACCTCTCCTTCGACCTCGATCTTCTCTTCCTTAGTAGGCAAAATCCCTTCAGCGAATAGGAGTCTCAGACGTACGCACGCGCACGGCAGAGCCGTGCGCGGAAGGCGATCATCGTAGCAAAGCGGCTTTGGACGTTGTCAGGACGCGCGGACCCGCTGCGGTGACCGCGACAGTGTGCTCGAAGTGGGCGGCGAGGGACTCGTCGACGGACGAGATCGACCACTCGTCCGCGTGGACGTAGACGTCGGGCTCGCCGGCGGTGATCATCGGCTCGATCGCGAGCGTCATCCCTTCCTGGAGCAGCGGCCCGCGCCCCGGCGGCCCGTAGTTCGGGATCTGCGGGTCTTCGTGGTACGAGCGGCCGACGCCGTGCCCGACGAGGCTGCGCACGACCGAGAAGCCGGCCCCCTCGACCACGACCTGGACGGCGTGGGAGATGTCGGAGAGCCGGTTGCCGACGCGCGCCTGCTCGATGCCGGCGCCGAGCGCCTCACGGCCGACGTCGAGCAGCCGCTGCGCCTCGGGCGAGATCTCGCCCACGGGGAGCGTGACGGCGCTGTCGGCGACGAGTCCGTCGAGCGTGACGCCGAGATCGAGCGAGATCAGGTCGCCTTCACGGGCGCGGTACCCGTCGGGGATCCCGTGCACGACCATCGAGTTCGGCGAGATGCAGAGTGCAGCCGGGAAGCCCTTGTAGCCCTTCGAGGTCGGGGATCCGCCCTTCGACTCGAGATACTCGTCGGCGATGCGGTCGAGCTCGCGCATCTCGACGCCCGGCTCCAGATGCTCGGCGACGACCGCGAGCGTCTCGGCGAGCAGCGCGCCCGCCCGCGCCATCCCCTCGATCTCGGCCTCGGACTTGCGGATGATCACGCGGCACGCCCTTCGAGCGCGTCGAGCGCCTGCTGGATCTCGTGGAATACCTCGTCGACGGACCTGTCGGCGTGGACGCCGACGACGTTCGCCTGACGCGTCCGGTAGTACTCGATCAACGGCGCCGTCTCGCGCTCGTAGAGCTCGAGCCGCCGGTCGATCGCCTCCGGCGTGTCGTCGGAGCGGCCTTCCTCGGTCGCACGGCGGAGCAGCCGCTCCAGGAGCACTTCGTGATCCGGCACCTGGAAGTCGAAGACGACGTCGAGATCCCGGCCCACCTCGTGCAGCAACTCGTCGAGCGCCTCGGCCTGCGGCATCGTGCGCGGGAAGCCGTCGAGCACGAAGCCGGCGACCGTGTCGCCGCGAGAGAGCCGGTCGCGGATCAGCCGGATCATCAGCTCGTCCGAGACGAGGTCGCCACGGTCGTAGACGGCATCCAGCTCCCGCCCGAGGTCGGTCGGGAGCTCCTTCATCTCCCGGATCATGTCCCCCGTCGCGACGTGCGGAATCCCGTACATCGCCTTGATCCGCTGCGCCTGCGTCCCTTTCCCCGAGCCCTGGGGGCCGAGGACGAGGATGTTCAGCGTAGGAACCCTTCGTAGTGGCGCATGACCATCTGCGACTCCATCTGCCGCATCGTCTGGAGCGCCACGCCGACCACGATGAGGACCGAGGTTCCGCCCAGCGCGCGATAGGTCGCCTGCGAGAAGTGGAAGTGCGCGATGAAGACCGACGGGGCCACGGCAACCGCCGCGAGGAACAGCGCCCCCGGGAAGGTGAGGCGGTTCAGCACGCGGTCGAAATACGCCGCCGTCGGCGGCCCGGGCCGGATGCCGGGGATGTAGCCGTTGTACTTGCGCAGGTTGTCGGCCTGCTCCACCGGATTGAAGACGACCGACGTGTAGAAGTAGGTCATCATGATGATCAGGAGCGCCTCGGCCAGCAGGTACTTCCAGCCGGTGGGGCTGAAGTTGGTCTGCAGCCAGTTGTTCCACGACGTCTCGAAGCTGCCGACCGTCTGCGGGACGGCGAGGATCGCCGCGGCGAAGATGATCGGGATGACGCCGGCCATCACGACGCTGAGCGGCATGTAGGTCGAGCCGCCGGTCGTCTGCCGGTTCCCGAGCTGGCGCCGCGCGTACTGGACCGGGATTCGCCGCTGGCCCTCCATGACGAACACGACCGAGACGACGATCCCGAGCGCGATGAGCGGGAAGAAGAGGCGTGCCGAGGTGCCGCCGTTGATCCAGCCGCTGATGCCCGACGGCGCGTAGGCGAGGATCGAGGCGAAGATCAGGAGCGAGATCCCGTTGCCGATGCCGCGCTTCGTGATCTGCTCGCCCATCCACATGAGCAGCGTCGTGCCGCCCGTGAGCGTGAGGATGATGATGAGCATCCGGCCCGAGTTGGTGTTCGGGAGCGCGCCGCTCTGCTTGAAGAGGAACGCATACCCGGTCGACTGCGCCGCCGCGAGCCCGACGGTGAGGTAGCGCGTGTACTGCGTGATCTTCGCGTAGCCGGCTTCACCCTCCTTCTGGAGACGCTCGAGTGAGGGCACGACGACCGCGAGCACCTGGAAGATGATCGACGCCGTGACGTAGGGCATGATCCCGAGCGCGAAGAGCGAGAAGCGGGAGAGCGCGGAGCCCGAGAAGAGGTTCAGGAGCCCGAGCACGCCGTTTCCGTTCTGGCCGAAGAAGTTCTGGAGTGCCTGCTGGTCGACGCCCGGCGCCGGGATCCACGAGCCGAACCGGTAGACGGCAAGCACGAATGCGGTGAAGAGGATGCGCCGGCGGAGCTCGGGAACACGCCAGGCGTTGGCGAGCCAGGAGAGCATCTACTCCTCCGTTCCTTCGGGCGCTTCCGCCTCTTCGGCTGCGGGTTGCTCGTCGGCAGCCGCCTCCGGCTGCTCGTTCGCCGCGGCCTCGGGCTCTTCGGCAGCCGCAGGCTTCGCCTTGCGGTGCCGCACCTTCTTCACCTTCGGCTCGCGCAGGAGCTCGACGGTGCCGCCCGCACTCTCGATCTTCTCGCGCGCCGACGCCGAGATCGCGTGGACGCGCACATTGAGCTTCTTCGTCACCTCGCCGACGCCGAGCAGCTTGACGTCGATGCGCGTGTTCTTGATCAAGCGCTTCTCGACGAGTGTCTCGGGCGTCACCTCGTCGCCGGCGTCGAACCGGTCGAGGTCGCGGATGTTGACGGGCTGGGTGTACGTGCGGAACGGGCCGATCGGCATCGCGTCGGCCGACGTCGCGCCGCGGAGCTTCCCGAGCCGCATGTAGATGGTCGTCTGACCGCCCTCGAACCCGGCGCGCATCTTGTGCGAGCCCGAGCGCGACTTCTGGCCCTTGATGCCGCGGCCGGAGTAGCGTCCCTTGCCGGAGCCGAGACCGCGCCCGACGCGCTTCCGGTCCTCGCGCGGCTGCGCCGGCGAGAGGTTCGAGAGATTCAACTGCTTGTCGGGCATTTTGCTCAGGCGCTCTCGATCCTCACGAGGTGGCGGACCTTGCGGAGCATCCCGGCCAGCGCCGGGGACTCCTCATGCTCGGCGCTGCGGCCGATGCGGCCGAGCCCGAGTGCCCGCAGGGTACCCCGATGCCGCTCCGACTGCCCGATCTGGGACCGGACCTGCGTGATGAGGAGCTTCGCCACTACGAGTCGTCCTTCTTGCGGCGCAAGGTGCGGCGCTTCGGCTTCTCCTCGGCCGCGGGCTGTGCGGGAGCCTCCGTTGCAGGCTCGGCCTCCGCTGCCGGCTCCGCTTCGGCGGCCGGCTCTTCAGCAGGCGGCTGTGCAGCCACTTCGGCAGGAGCTTCCCCCACCTCGGCGTGCACGGCCGGCAGCGGCAGCACCTCGTGGATGCGCTTGCCGCGAATCCTCGCCACGTCCTCGGGCCGGCGGAGGTCCTGGAGCGCCGCGACCGTCGCCTTGGCCATGTTGATCGGATTCGTCGTGCCGAGGCTCTTCGCGAGCACGTTGCGGACGCCGCCGAGCTCGAGCACCGCGCGCACGCCGCCGCCGGCGATGACGCCGGTTCCCTCCGAAGCGGGCCGCAGCAGCACCCTCGCGGCGTCGAACCTGCCGAGCACCTCGTGGGTGATCGTCGAGCCGTGCTTCGGGATCGTGAAGAGGTTCTTCTTCGCGTCCTCGACGGCCTTTGTGATCGCGAGCGGCACCTCGCGGGCCTTGCCGTAGCCGACGCCGACGCGGTCGACCTCGTCGCCCACCACGACGAGCGCCGTGAACGAAAAGCGCCGGCCGCCCTTGACGACCTTGGCAACGCGGTTGATCTCGACGACGCGCTCCTTGAGCTCACGCGTCTCGGTGTATTCGATCGTGCTCAAAACTCGAGTCCTCCCTCGCGCGCGCCGTCGGCGAGCGCCTTCACGCGTCCGTGGTAGAGGTAGCCGCCGCGGTCGAAGACGCATGCGTCGACCCCGGCCTTCTTCGCGGCCGCGGCGAGAGCCTTCCCGACCGCTTCCGCCTGCCCGGTCTTGTCGCCCTTGAACGACTTCGCAAGCCCGAGATGGGATGCAGAGGCGAGGGTGCGGCCCGAGTCGTCGTCGACGAGCTGCGCCTCGATGCCGCGGTTGGAACGGAAGACGACGAGCCGCGGCCGCTCGGCGCTGCCGCGCACCCTGGCCCGCACACGCCGGTGGCGCCGGAGCCGGGCTTCCCTGACGGTGAGGCTAGGCACGCTTGCCCACCTTTCTCCGCACATACTCGCCTTCGTAGCGAATCCCCTTGCCCTTGTACGGCTCGGGCGGACGCACCTTGCGGATCTCCGCGGCCGTCTGGCCGACCATCTGCTTGTCCGTTCCTTTGACGAAGATCTCCGTCGGGGTCGGGACGTCGAAGGTGATGCCGGTGCGCGGCTTGATCGTGACGGGGTGCGAGTAGCCGACGTTGAGCTCGAGGTCGGTGCCCTTGAGCGCGGCGCGGTAGCCGACGCCCTGGATCTCGAGCTTCTTCTCGAAGCCCTGGGTGACGCCTTGGACCATGTTCGCTACGAGCGTGCGCGTCAGGCCGTGCAGCGCACGGTCCTCCCCGCGCTCGGTCGGCCGCGTGACCACGACGACGCCGTCGTTCACCTCGATCTTCATGCGCGTCGGAACCTGCTGCTGGAGCGTGCCGAGCGGGCCGGCGACCGCGACGCGGGCAGGCTCGATCGTGACGGTGACGCCGTCGGGGACCTGGATGGGTGCGTTGCCGATTCTGCTCACTGTCTCAAACGCTGCATTCCGTTACCAGATGAAGGCCACCACTTCGCCGCCGATGCCGCGCTCCTGCGCGGTACGGCTCGTGACGAGACCGGAGGACGTCGAGAGAATCGCGACGCCCATCCCGCCGAGCACGCGCGGAAGACGATCCTTCCGGGCGTAGACCCTGCGGCCCGGCTTCGACACGCGCTTCAGGCCGGAGATGACCCGCTCGCGGTTGCGGCCGAACTTGAGGTCGACGACCAGGGTATCGAAGGACTCGCCTTTCTCCACGTGATAGTCGCGGATGTATCCCTCCTCCTTGAGGAGGCGTGCGATCTCGACCTTCATCCTCGAGCTCGGCATGGTCGCGTGCTCGTGCAGCGCCTTGTTGGCGTTGCGGATGCGGGTGAGCATGTCTGCGATCGGATCGGTCAGCAAGGCCTTTTCTCCTACCAGCTCGACTTCGTCATGCCGGGAATCGCGCCCTGGTGCGCCAGCTCGCGGAGACAGATCCGGCACAGCCCGAACTTGCGGAACACCGCGCGCGGGCGGCCGCACCGGTTGCAGCGCGTGTAGTTGCGCACCTTGAACTTCTGGGGTCGCCGTTGCTTGACGACGAGCGACGTCTTCGCCATTACTCGTTCCTCCTGTCGCCGTCCGCGAAGGGCAGGCCGAGGGCCTGCAGCAACGCGAGGGCGTGCTCGTCGGTCTCGGCACTCGTCGTGATCGTCACGTCGAGGCCGCGGACCTGCTGGATGTCGTCGTAGTTGATCTCCGGGAAGATGAGCTGCTCGCGGATGCCGAGCGAGAAGTTGCCGCGGCCGTCGAGCGAGCGGGAGTTGAGCCCGCGGAAGTCGCGAATCCGCGGCAGCGCGATCGAGACGAGCCGGTCGAGGAACTCGTACATCCGCGCGCCGCGCAGCGTCACGCGCGCGCCGACGGCCATTCCCTCGCGCAGCTTGAACTGCGCGATCGACTTGCGGGCGCGCCGGATCTGGGCGCGCTGACCGGCGATCGTCGTCAGCTCCTCGATTGCGGAGTCGAGCAGCTTCGACTCGGTCTTCGCCTCGCCGACGCCCATGTTGAGCGTGATCTTCTCGATGCGCGGCGCCTGCATGATCGAGTCGAGTCCGAGCTCCTCCTTGAGGCGGGGCCGGATCTCCTGCTCGTACTGCTCCTTCAGGCGCGGCGTGTAGGTGTCCACAGCGCTCACGTCCGCTCCCGGCGCCGGCAGAGCCGGCGCGTCCGCTCTTTGGTGAGCTCCGTCGAGCCTACGCTCATGTCCGGTCGATCTCCTCGCCGCAGCCGGGCCGCTTACAGACCCGCACGCGGACGGTCTTGTCCTTGACGGTCTTCTCGATCGTCCCGACCCGGGTCGGCTTCCCGCAGGTCGGGCAGACGACCATCACGTTCGAGACCGGCAGCGGAGCCGGCAGGTCGATGATCCCGCCCGGGATGACCTGTGCGCCGCCCATGCCTGTCGTGTTCGAGATCGGGCGAGGACGGCGGTGCCGCTTGACGACGTTGATGTTCTCGACGATGACGCGCCCCTCCTTCGGGAGCGCCTCGACGACGCGTCCCTCCTTGCCGGCGTCCTTGCCGCGGAGGACGTGCACCACGTCGCCCTTTCTCACCTTCATGGTCTGAGCCACTGTCAAAGCACCTCCGGAGCGAGCGAGACGATCTTCATGAAGTTCCTCTCGCGCAGCTCGCGCGCGACGGGCCCGAAGATCCGTGTGCCGCGCGGGTTGCGCTGCTGGTCGATGATCACCGCGGCGTTCTCGTCGAAGGCGATCGTCGTGCCGTCGTCGCGGCCGAACGGCTTCTTCGTCCGCACGACCACGGCGCGCACGACCTCCCCCTTCTTGACCGCGCCCTGCGGCGTCGCCGTCTTCACCGTACCGACGATGATGTCGCCGACCCGCGCGTAGCGGCGATGATGGCCGCCGACGACACGGATGCACAGCAGCTCGCGGGCGCCGGTGTTGTCGGCCACCCGAAGGCGGGACTCCTGCTGGATCACTTCGCTGCCTCCACGACTTCCGCGAGGCGCCAGCGCTTCGTCGCCGACAGCGGCCGCGTCTCGACGATGCGGACGATGTCGCCTACGTTCGCGGTGTTCTGCTCGTCGTGCGCGTGGAACTTGACGCTCCGCCGGATGACCTTCTTGTAGCGCTGGTGCGAGGTGATCACGTCGACCTTGACGACGATCGTCTTGTCCATCGCGCTCGAGACGACGACGCCGCGGCGCTCCTGGCGCCGGCCGCGCTCGTGCTCGGGCTTGGGGTCGCGGACGATCGGCTTCCGTTCGCCGCTCGGCGCCGGGCGGCGACGAGTCTTGTGCGGGCGCAGGCGCCGCGGCAGCCGCTTCCGCTTCTTCTTCGGCTCGGACTGAGGAGCGGCAGCCTCTTCGGCCGGCGCCTCTTCGGCAGCAGGCTCTTCGGCGGCAGGCTCTGGTTCGGCCTCAGGCTCGGCTTCGCCTGCAGGCTCCTCGACCTCGGGCTCTGCTTCGGCGGCAGGCTCGACTTCGGCGGCAGGCTCCTCGGCCGCGGGCTCCGGCTCTTCCGCGGGAGCCTCGGCCTCCGGCTCCTCGGCGGGAGCTTCAGCCTCCACCGGGGTCTCTTCCACCGGCTCGGGCGACGCCGGAGTCTCGTCGATCTGTTCTTCGTTCTTCTCGTCACTCATGAAACGGTTTTCGCCTTCTCTGCTTCACGCTCGTTGACAACGGTCAGGATCCGCGCGATCTCGCGCTTTGCGAGCTGCAGGCGCGCATGGTTCTCGAGCGCGCCGGTCACCGATTGGAAGCGGAGGTTGAACAGCTCCTGCCGCCGATCGGCGAGCCGGTGCTCGAGCTCGTCGTCGGTCAGGTCGCGCAGTTCCGATGCCCTGGTCAAAAGAGCTCTTCCTCTCTCTTCACGACCTTCGTCTTCACGGAGAGCTTCTGGCCGGCGAGGCGGAGCGCTTCCTTGGCGAGCGGCTCCGGCACGCCGGCGAGCTCGAACATGACGCGGCCGGGCTTGATCACGCAGACCCAGCCCTCGGGCGAGCCCTTGCCGGAGCCCATCCGCGTCTCGGCTGGCTTCTTCGTGAAGCTCTTGTCGGGGAAGACGTTGATCCAGACCTTGCCGCCGCGCTTGATCTTGCGCGTCATCGCGATACGGGCCGCCTCGATCTGGCGGTTCGTGATCCAGCCGGCGTCGAGGGCCTTGAGCCCGTAATCGCCGAACTGGACCGCCGTCTGGCCGCTCGAGTAGCCGGCACGCCGGCCGCGGTGCACCTTGCGGAACTTCGTCTTCTTCGGCATGAGCATCAGGCATCACCCTCTTGCGACTCGGCCTTCGGCTTCCGCGTGCGCTTGGGCTTGGGCTTCGCTTCGACGGGCTTCTCGGCCGGCACAGCGGCCTCGGGAGCCTCCGCCGGAGCCGGCGTCTCGACCACTGCCTCGGGCGTCGGCGTCTCAGCTTCGGTCGGCTCAACCTTCGGTGTCTCCTCCGGTGCCGTTTCACGGGGTTGCTCGACCCGCTGCTCGCGCCGGGGCCGCCCGCCTCCTCCGCCCGCGCCGCGCCGCTGGCCGGGACGTCCCTGCCCGCCGCCACCGCCACCCTGGCCGCGCCGCCGCTGGCGCACCGGGCCGAGGCCTTCACGGTCGGGGCCGCGCCCGCGGCCGCTCTCGCGGGAGGCGCCGAGACCCTCGAGCGCGCCGCCACGGCGCCGCCGCGTGTCCTGGTCGCCCAGCCGCGTGTCCGTGTCGCCGAAGCCCTCCGGCATGATCTCGCCCTTGTTGATCCAGACCTTGACGCCGATCCGGCCCGCGGTCGTCTTCGCCTCGACGAAGCCGTAATCGATGTCGGCGCGAATCGTGTGCAGCGGGACGCGACCCTCGCTGTACATCTCGCGCCGGCTCATCTCGCCGCCGCCGAGGCGCCCCGAGCACTGGATCTTCACGCCGGCCGCGCCCGAGCGGATCGCGGACGCGAGCGCGCGCTTCATCGCGCGCCGGAACGCGACGCGGTTCGAGAGCTGCTCCGCGATCGACTGGGCGACGAGCTTCGCGTCGAGCTCGGGCCGCTTGATCTCGTTGATGTTGATGTGGACGTTCTTCTGGGTCAGCGCGTGGAGGTCACGCCGCAGCGCATCGACCTCGACACCGGACTTGCCGATCACGATTCCCGGCCGCGCCGTGTAGATGTCGACCGTGATCCGCTGCTTGTCCTTGCGGATCAGGATGTCGGACAACCCCGCGTGCGCGAGCTTGTTGTAGATGTGCTCGCGGATCCGGACGTCCTCGAGGATGTAGTCCGCGAACTCCTTCTTGCCGGTGTACCAGTTGGACTTCCAGTCGTGGATCACGCCCACGCGGAGGCCCCCAGGATGAATCTTCTGTCCCATTACCTGTCACCTTCCTCGGGGGGCTCCGTCTCTTCGGCGGTCTCCGCCTCTTCGGGCTCTTCGGCTGCCTCGGGCTCGACGGCTTCCGGCTCCTCGACGGCCTCTTCCTCGACCGCATCCGGCTCCTCCACGGGCTCAGGCTCGGGGGGAGGCGCCATCGCGGGAACGGCCGGAGCTGCCGACGTCGGCGCTCCCTGCGCGAGCTCGATCGTGATGTGGCACGTGCGCTTGCGGATGCGCGCGACCCGGCCGCGCGCACGGGCACGCCAGCGCTTCAGCGTCGGACCCTCGTCCGCGAAGGCCGCGACGATGACGAGATCGTCGCCGTGCCAGTGGAGGTCCGGGCGCGACTCGGCATTCGCGACCGCCGAGCGCAGCACCTTCTCCACGTCCTTGGCGACGGCCCGGTTCGAGAAAGCGAGGATCGTCCGCGCCTCTGGCACCGAGCGACCGCGGACGAGGTCGGTGACGAGCCGCGCCTTCCGCGCGCTCGAGTGCACCCAGCGCGCCTGTGCGCGCACCGACTGCCGCTCCTGCTCGACGACCGCCATCAGCGCTTCACCTTCGCGGTGCGATCGCCGGCGTGCCCGCGGAAGGTCCGCGTCGGCGCAAACTCCCCGAGCTTGTGGCCGACCATCTGCTCGGAGATGAAGACCGGCACGTGCTTGCGGCCGTCGTGGACGGCGATCGTGTGCCCGACCATCTCGGGGAAGATCGTCGAGGCGCGTGACCAGGTGCGGATCATGTTCTTGTTGCCGGACTCGTTCATCGCCTCGATCCGGCTCATCAGCCGCTCCTCCACGAACGGCCCCTTCTTCGACGACCTGCTCACTAGCGGCGACCCTCCTTGCCGCGGCGACGGCCGCGGACGATCAGCTTGTCGGATTCCTTGTGCTTGCGCCGGGTGCGCTTGCCGAGAGTCGGCACGCCCCACGGCGTCACCGGATGGCGGCCACCCTTCGACTTGCCCTCGCCGCCGCCGTGCGGATGGTCGACGGGGTTCATCGCCGAGCCGCGTACCGACGGACGCTTGCCGCGCCAGCGGCTGCGGCCGGCCTTGCCGCCCGTGATGTTCTGGTGGTCGAGGTTCCCGACCTGTCCGATCGTCGCACGGCAGGCGAGCGGTACGCGCCGCATCTCACCCGAGGGCAGGCGCAGCACCGCAAAGGCGCCGTCCTTCGCGACGAGCTGGATGCCGGAGCCCGCCGAGCGCGCCATCTTCGCGCCCTGGCCCGGCTTCAGCTCGACCGCGTGGACGAGCGTGCCCGTCGGGATGTTCTCCAGCGGGAGCGCGTTGCCGACCCGGATGTCGGCGCCCGGGCCCGACTCGACCGACGCGCCGACCCGCAGCTGCGCCGGCGCGAGGATGTAGCTCTTGGCGCCGTCGGCGTAGTGCAGCAGCGCGATGCGCGCCGACCGGTTCGGGTCGTACTCGATCGCCGCGACCCTCGCCGGCACCCCGTCCTTGCGGCGCTTGAAGTCGACGATGCGGTAGCGGCGCTTGTGGCCTCCGCCCTGGTGGCGCGTCGTGATCCGTCCGCTCCCGTTGCGACCGCCCTTCTTCGAGAGCGGCGCGAGCAGGCTCTTCTCGGGCTCCGAGCGCGTGACCTCCTCGAAGGTCGAGACGGACATGAAGCGGCGGCCGGCGCTCGTCGGCTTGTACCTGCGAATAGGCACTAGAGCTGCGCCCCTTCGAAGATCTCGATCGTGTCGCCGGCCTTGAGCTCGACGATCGCCTTCTTCCAGCCCGACTGCATGCCCTTGGTCGTGCCACGCCGCTTCGGCTTGGGCGGCATCTTGACGATGTTCACGGACACGACCTTCACGTCGAAGAGCTCCTCGACGGCATGGCGGACCTGCGTCTTGTGCGCGTCCTTGTGCACCTTGAACGTGTAGCGGTTCTCGGTGATCTGGTGGTAGCTCTTCTCGCTCACGACCGGCCTGATCAGGATCTGGGCGGGATGGAGGCTCATGACGCAGCCCTTCCCTGCACGAGTGGCAGCGCAGCTTCGCTCACGACGAGCGAGCGCGCCCACACGACATGTGCGACCTCGAGCTCTGCGGGCACTGTCACGAGCACCCGCGGCAGGTTCCGGAACGACTTGATGAGCGTCTCCTCGTCCTCGCTCGCGACGATGACCGTCGGCTCGTCCTGGCCCCAACCATCGAGAAGCTCGACGGCCTGCTTCGTCGAAGGCGCCTCGAAGGCGTCGCCGGCGATGAGGCCGAGCGTCCCCGCCTGCGCGTGGTCGCTGAGCGCTGCTCGCAGCGCGGCACGGGCGGCCTTCTTGTTCACCTTGAGCGAGAAGTCGCGCGGCACCGGCGGGAACGCGACACCGCCGCCGGTGAACTGCGGCGCACGGATCGTGCCCTGACGGGCGCGTCCGGTGCCCTTCTGGCGCCACGGCTTCGAGCGGCCGCCGGCGACGAGGCCCCGGCTCTTGGCCGCGCGCGTGCCCTGGCGGCGCGCGTTCAGCTCCGCCCGCACGGCCTCGTGCACGAGATGCGGCTTGATCTCCGCGGCGAAGACGGCCTCGTCGAGCGAGACCTCCTTCTTTGCACCTCCCAGCAGCGGTGCTTTCGGGGCGGCCATCAGCGAACGTCCTCTCTGATCTCGACGAGGCCGTTCTTCGGCCCCGGCACGGCGCCCTTGACGAGCAGGAGGTTCCGCTCGGGATCGACGGAGTGGACGGTGAGGCCGACCTGGGTGGCCCGCTTGCCGCCCATCCGGCCGGCCATCCGGACACCCTTGAAGACGCGCGACGGCGTCGCCGACGCTCCGATCGAGCCCGGCTTGCGGACGTTGTGCGAGCCGTGCGTGACCGGGCCGCGAGAGAAGTTGTGCCGTTTCACGGTTCCCTGGAAGCCCTTGCCGATGCCGGTGCCCGAGACCTTCACCTTGTCGCCCGGCTGGAAGATCTCCACCGTGACGCTCTCGCCCTGGACCGCGTCGGCGAAGTGGCCACGGAACTCGACGAGATGCCGGTAGGCGCCGTCGACGCCCGCCTTGACGAGATGGCCGAGCTCTCCCTTCGAGATCTTGCGCTCGGCGACCGGCTCCCAGGCGAGCTGGACGGCCTCGTAGCCGTCGGCGTCCGGGGTGCGAACTGCCACGACCGGGCACGGGCCCGCCTCGATCACGGTCACGGGCGTCACGCCGCCGCTCTCCTCGTCGAAGAGCTGCGTCATGCCGAGCTTCCTGCCGACGAGCCCGCGCATGTCAGAGCTTGATCTCGATGTCGACGCCGGCCGGGAGGTCGAGCCGCATGAGCGAGTCGACCGTCTTCGGGGTCGGCGAGTGGATGTCGATCAGCCGCTTGTGCGTCCGGATCTCGAAGTGCTCCCGCGAGTCCTTGTCGATGTACGGGCCGCGGATCACGCAGTACACGTTCTTCTCCGTGGGCAGGGGCACGGGGCCGGTGATGGTGGCGCCGGTGCGCTGGGCCGTGTCCACGATGTCGCGCGCGGACTTGTCCACCTGCTGGTGGTCGTAGCCCTTGAGACGGATACGGATCTTCTGTTGCGGCACCGGCGCCTCCCTCAGCGTCCTACTTGAGGATCTCCGTCACGACGCCGGCCCCGACCGTGCGACCGCCCTCGCGGATCGCGAAGCGGAGGCCCTGGTCCATGGCGATCGGCTGAATCATGTCGATCTCCATGTTCGTGTTGTCGCCCGGCATGACCATCTCCTGGCCGTCGGGCAGCTTGATCGAGCCCGTGACGTCCGTCGTGCGGAAGTAGAACTGCGGCCGGTAGCCGTTGAAGAACGGCGTGTGGCGTCCGCCCTCGTCCTTCGAGAGGACGTACACCTCGGCCTTGAACTGTGTGTGTGGTGTGATCGAGCCGGGCTTGGCGAGCACCTGTCCGCGCTCGACCTCCTCGCGCTTCGTGCCGCGAAGCAGGGCACCGGCGTTGTCGCCGGCCTGCGCGGTGTCGAGGGTCTTGTTGAACATCTCGACGCCCGTCACCACCGTCTTCGCCGTCTCGGGATGGATGCCGACGATCTCGACTTCCTCGCCGACCTTGACCTCGCCCTGCTCGACGCGGCCGGTGACGACGGTGCCGCGGCCCGTGATCGTGAACACGTCCTCGATCGGCATCAGGAACGGCTTGTCGAGGGCGCGCTGCGGCTCGGGGATGTAGCTGTCGACCGCCTCCATGAGCTCGAGGATCTTCGGCGTCCACTCCGCGTCGCCCTCGAGCGCCTTCAGCGCCGAGACCTGGACGATCGGGACGTCGTCTCCCGGGAACTCGTAGCGGGAGAGAAGCTCACGCACCTCCATCTCGACCAGCTCGAGCAGCTCGGGGTCGTCGACCATGTCCGCCTTGTTGAGGGCGACGACGATCGCCGGCACCTCGACCTGGCGGGCGAGCAGGATGTGCTCGCGGGTCTGTGGCATCGGGCCGTCGGCCGCCGAGACCACGAGGATCGCCCCGTCCATCTGGGCGGCGCCCGTGATCATGTTCTTGATGTAGTCGGCGTGGCCCGGGCAGTCGACGTGCGCGTAGTGACGGTTGTCCGTCTCGTACTCGACGTGCGACGTATTGATGGTGATGCCGCGCTGCCGCTCTTCCGGCGCCGCGTCGATCGACGCGAAGTCGCGCACCGCGGTATTCGTGCCCTTCTCGGCGAGCACCTTCGTGATCGCCGCGGTGAGGGTCGTCTTGCCGTGGTCGATGTGACCGATGGTGCCGACGTTGACGTGCGGCTTAGTCCGCTCGAACTTCTGCTTTGCCATTGAGGCTCTCCCTGTCTCCCTTTCGCTCGCTCAGCCCGTATCGCTAGCCCTGGGCGTCTGTGATCTCGCTCGCAATGGACTGAGGCACTTCCTCGTAGCGATCGAACTGCATTGTGAAATCTGCCCGACCCTGCGTCATCGAGCGCAGGTCGGTTGCGTACCCGAACATCTCCGCCAGCGGGACGCTCGCCTTCACGACCTGGGCGTTGCCGAGAGGGGTCATCGACTCGATCCTGCCCCGACGGCTGTTGAGGTTCCCGATCACGTCGCCGAGGTACTCCTCCGGCGTCGTCACCTCGACCGCCATCGTCGGCTCGAGCAGCCGCGGCTTCGCCCGCTTCATCGCCTCCTTGAAGGCCAGGGAGCCGGCGATCTTGAATGCCCGCTCGCTCGAGTCGACGTCGTGGTACGACCCCTCGACGAGCTCGACCTTGACGTCAACGACGGGATACCCCGCGAGGATGCCCGAGCCCATCGCCTCCTGGATCCCCGCGTCGACGGCCGGGATGTACTCCTTCGGGATCTTGCCGCCGACGATCTTGTCGACGAACTCGTAGCCCGCCCCCGGCTGCTGCGGATACAGGTTGATCACGGCGTCGCCGTACTGGCCCGAGCCGCCGGTCTGCCGGACGAACTTGCCCTGGATCTTCTCGGCCGGCTTCGAGATCGTCTCGCGATAGGCGACCTGCGGGCGGCCGACGTTCGCGTCGACGTTGAACTCCCGCTTGAGCCGGTCGACGAAGATCTCGAGATGCAGCTCGCCCATCCCCGAGATGAGCGTCTGCCCCGTCTCCTCGTCCGTCTCGACGCGGAAGGTCGGATCCTCTTCCACGAGCCGCGCGAGGCCCGAAGACAGCTTGTCCTGGTCGGCCTTCGACTTCGGCTCGACGGCGACCGAGATGACGGGCTCCCGGAACGTGATCGACTCGAGGATGATCGGGGCGCCGTCGGCGGCGAGCGTGTCGCCCGTCGTCGTCGCCTTCAGCCCGACGCCTGCGGCGATCTCGCCGGCCATGATCTCCTCCCGCTCCTCGCGGTGGTTCGCGTGCATCTGGAGGATGCGGCCGACCCGCTCGGTGCGGCCCGTCGTCGTGTTGAGGACGCGGTCGCCGGCCTTGAGCGTGCCGGAGTAGACGCGGAAGTACGTCAGCTTGCCGACGTACGGGTCGGACATGACCTTGAAGGCGAGAGCCGAGAACGGCGCCTTCGGATCCGCCGGCCGCTCCTCGTCGCTGCCGCTCTTGGGATCGGTCCCGTGTACGGGCGGCACGTCGAGCGGGCTCGGCAGGTAGTCGACGACGGCGTCGAGCAGGAGCTGCACGCCCTTGTTCTTGAAGGCGGAGCCGAGCAGCACCGGCGTGATCTCGTCGGCGAGCGTGCCCGCGCGGACGGCGCGGCGGATCATCTCCGACGTCACCGAGGACTCGTCCTCGATGTAGGCCGCGAGGACCTCGTCGTCGAAGTGCGAGATCGCGTCGATCAGCTGGTGGTGGTACTCCTGCGCCTGCTCGGAGAGCTCAGCCGGAATCTCGACCGTGTCGAAGTCCTTGCCGAGCTCGTCCTTGTAGATCACCGCGTGCATCTCGACGAGGTCGACGACGCCGGTGAAGTTGTCCTCGGAGCCGACCGGGATCTGCAGCGGCACCGGGTTCGCGCTGAGCCGGTCGCGCATCGACTGCACGGCGGCGAAGAAGTTCGCGCCTGTGCGATCCATCTTGTTGATGAAGGCGATGCGCGGGACCTTGTACTTGTCGGCCTGCCGCCAGACCGTCTCGGACTGGGGCTGCACGCCCGCGACCGAGTCGAAGACGGCGACCGCGCCGTCGAGGACGCGCAGGCTGCGCTCAACCTCGGCCGTAAAGTCCACGTGGCCGGGCGTATCGATGATGTTGATCCGATAGTCCCGCCAGAATGCGGTTGTCGCAGCCGACGTGATCGTGATGCCCCGCTCCTGCTCCTGGGCCATCCAGTCCATCGTTGCGGCGCCCTCGTGGACCTCCCCGATCTTGTAGTTGATCCCTGTGTAGAAGAGGATGCGCTCGGTCGTGGTCGTCTTGCCCGCATCGATGTGGGCCATGATCCCGATGTTCCGGACGCGGTCGAGCGCAACCGCCTGTTCTGTCATCTTCGTGCTCAAGTCTTCCTTCCTGTCCGTCTACCAGCGGTAGTGCGCGAAGGCCTTGTTCGCCTGCGCCATCCGGTAGACGTCGTCCTTCCGCTTGAACGCGCCGCCCTGCTGGTTCAGCGCGTCGAGAATCTCGTTGGCGAGCTTGTCCGGCATGCCCTTCTCGCGTCGCTCACGCGCGTACGTGACGAGCCAGCGCACCGCCAGGGTACGGGCGCGCCGCTGCGGGACCTCGACCGGCACCTGATAGTTCGCACCGCCGACGCGGCGGCTGCGCACCTCGAGCACCGGAGTGACCGTCTTCACCGCCTGCTCGAGCGCCTCGACCGGCGGGCGGCCGGTCTTCGTCCCGACAGTCTCGAGCGCGCTGTAGACGATCTGCTCGGCGATCGACTTCTTGCCGTCGAGCATGACCTTGTTGATCACCTGCGTCACGAGCGGCGAGCCGTACACGGCGTCGGCCTCGACCTCGCGAACCTGGACTTCCGCACGACGCGGCATCACGAGCCTCGCTTGGCGCCGTACTTCGAGCGGCCCTGCTTCCGGTCCGAGACGCCGCCCGTGTCGAGCGCGGCCCGGATGATCTTGTACCGGTAGCCCGGCAGGTCCTTCGTCGAGCCGCCGCGGACGAGCACGACCGAGTGCTCCTGCAGGTTGTGGCCCTCCCCCGGGATGTACGCACCGACCTCCGCCCCGTTCGTGAGGCGCACGCGCGCGACCTTCCGCAGCGCCGAGTTCGGCTTCCTGGGCGTCTGCGTCATGACGCGCGTGCACACGCCGCGCCTCTGCGGGGCACCGGCGAGCGCAGGCGTCTTGGTCTTCGCCTTCGCGGCCTTCCGGCCTTTGCGCACGAGTTGATTGACGGTCGGCAAATGAGTCCTTTCGTAAAGAGACGGTCGGCCGGGACAAAACGCCCCCGCCAACCGGCCTGCGGCATGGTAGCGAAGACGCGCGAACCCCGCCAATCGTCCGGAAACCCGCCGAATCGGCTAGTGCTCGCGACGCGACCCGAACCTACAGTACGCCCACCGAAATTTCGGAAGGCGGTCTGGGGGAAATGCACTGGCTATCGATAGGTCTGGCCGTGGCGCTCGGCGTCTGCGCCCTCGCGGCGCTCGAGCTGCTGCGCAGGTTGCGGCGGCGGGCACCCCGCGACGGCGACGAGCAGACGGCGGCGACCGTGGACACGCTCGAGGCACGCGTCGACGAGCTCGCGCAGGAACTGAGCGCCGCGGTCCAGCGCGCCGAGGACGAGGCACAGCGGAGCCGGCTGCTGAGCCAGATCGCGACCACGATCGACCTCGACGACGCCGTCGGCTCCACGCTCCAGGCGGCCGCTGCGCTGCCGAAGGTCGACGCGGCGGTCGTCGAGCTGGCTCCGGACGGGGACGGCGACGAGCGCCTGCTCGGCTCGATCGGCCTGGATTGGGAAGGCGGCGAGGAAGGAGGCGTCCGGCTCTTCACCGGCGCGCCGGACCGGCGCGAGGCCCGGGCGATCGAGCTGTCGTATCGGTACGCGGAAGAGGACGCCCCCGGAGCGGTGCATGAGGCAGTCGGCGTCCCGCTCGTCGGCCGCGGCGGCAGGATCGGGTGGCTCGGCGTCTTCTCGCGTGACCCCGACCTCCGGTTCGGCGACGAGGACGTGCGCCGCCTCGAGGAGCTCGCAGAACGGGTCGCGCCGGCGATCGAGAACGCGCGACGGTTTCGCGAGGCGCGGCAGCTCGCGGATCTCGACTCGCTGACCGGCCTCCACAACCGCCGCTACTTCCACGAGACCCTCGGCCGCGAGGTCGACCGGGCCCAGCGGTACCAACGGCAGCTCTCGCTCGTGATCGTCGACGTCGACGGCTTCAAGGAGATCAACGACCGGATCGGCCACCTCGCGGGTGACGCGGTCCTCGCCGAGATCGCGGACCGCATCCGGCAGGTCGTGCGCTCCGCCGACATCCCGTGCCGCGTCGGCGGCGACGAGTTCGCCGTGATCGTTCCCGAGGTCGAGGTGGGCCAGGCCCGGCAGCTCGTCGGACGGATCCAGCGAGCGGTCTCGTCGCGGCCGATCGCGCGAGCCGGCCGCGTCCGCGTCTCGGCGGGAGTGGCCGACGTGCGGCCGAACGACAGTCCCGCGAGCCTGTTCGAACGCGGCGACGAGTCCCTGTACGCCGCGAAGCACGCGGCACACAACGGCGAAGCCGACGAGCCCTTTGGGCTCGCGGGTTAGATCTCTACTGAATCCGGAGGAACGGCAAGTACTCCGTCAGGTCGATCGCCGCCGGCTGCGGTAGCTGGTCGCGGAGGCAGATCGTCCGGTTCAGTGCGTGGCTCTGCTGCGCGATCGTCCAGCGCTCGAAGGACTGGGCGCGCTCGAAGCCGCGGAGCGCTGCGGCGATCGCCGGCCGCACCGTGGAGAGCGGCAGGGCGCCGAGAGGCTGCGCCGATCCCAGCGGCCGGACCCTGAACGTCCCGAGCAGGGTCGACATGCTGGATTTTCGCCCGGTCGGCAGCGAGAACAGCCGCTCCGGCGCCGACTCGGAGAGCGCGAACCCCGTCCGCGCCGCGAGCCACGGCGGCGTCGGTGACACGCGGACTCGCCGGACGAGGAGGTCCGGGTAGGCGGAGTAGAACGCGGCGACCTCGCTTTTCGTCGGCTTCGGCGCGTAGCGCGGCTGCTCGAGGCGCGCGTGCCGGAGCTCGTCGCCCAGCACCGCGCGGGCGATGCCGACCGTCGCATGCGCCTGTCGCAGGGCTGCCAGGTACGCGCTGCGGCTGCCGTGGAACGAGTCCCGGATTACCTCGCGTTCCGCCAAGAGCTCCGCGTGTCCCGACACCGGGCTCTCGGACGCCTCGACGAGCCGCTCGAACAAGGCGCTCATGGCCGCGTCGCGATCCCCGGTCAACGCCTGGAGCGACGCGACCGATCCGCCGCTGATCGCACCGAGGCCTTCCGCACTGCAGACGGTGCCGTGGTAGAGGCGGATCTGCCCGGCCGTGAGGGAACGGTCGAAGCGCTTGCCGAGCATCCGTGGCGCGTTGCAGAGCGTCCGGGTGCGAGCCCAGAGCCAGACGCAGGCCGCCTTCGGCTTGTCGGGATCCGTTTCCTTTTTGTTCCACTCCTGCCAGCCCCACGAGAAGATCGAGCCCAGGCCGGTCTCGCGTGCGACCTGCTTCGCGGAGAGGGCCTCCCACTTGACGACCTGGTACCAGGCCGAGGCGGGCTCGAGGCCGTTGCGGCCGCCGATCCCCTTCTGGCTCAGGAAGCTGAGCATGATGCCGGCCCGGTTCGCGGGAATCCCGATCGACGTGAGCGCGGAGACTGCGGTCCGGTAGCTCTGCCGCAGGTATCGGTTGCCGAGAATCGGGCCGAGCGGCCAGATCTGGGTCGCGGGCAGGTAGACCTCGCGGACGATGTCGGCGACCTTCGCCACGGAATGCCACCAGGCCACCGCGTCGGGTGAACCGGCGAACGGCGACTTGTTGATGAGGATGACCGGGTGCGCCCCCTTGGCCGCGAGGTCCTGCAGGAGCGCGAGCACGTTTGCGCGGTACTGCATCGTCGAGTCCGTCCAGGGCGTCGGGGTGGAGGCGCCGAAGAGCTCGTTCTCGACGATGAGCGGCGTCGTACAGCCCCCGGTGCGGAGCACGGCCTTGCTGTACTCCGCGTCCGCAGCGGCCTCGATCGTCGCCGGGTCCGCGGGCGCGGTGGGCGAGCCGACCTTCTTGGTCATCTTCAAATCGAAGGCATACGTCGCGGCGCCTCGGCGCCTGGCCTGAGCGGGGTAGTCGCCGCCCGACTGGGTCGTGACGGCCAGCACCGTCCCGGGCCTGGCGAGGATCGGGAGGAGCGCCGGCCAGCCGTACTCCGCCCAGACCGTCTGCTGCGCCTTGATGCCGCACTGCCCTGCGAACACCGGATTGGAGGAGGCGCGGCCGGCCAGGAGCAGGCAGGCCGAGACGGCAGCCAGAACGACGAGAACGAGCTTCCCCTTCCCCACGACCGCCTTGGTCTACCAAAGAGGGCGGCTCTTCGCCGCCCCCTTTGCGAACCACTTACGCCGTTGCGTCACTCGTCGAGCGGAGTCTCGACCTCGGGCACTTCCTCGGCCTCGAGGTCCGAGCGGGGCTCGGCGGCTCCGTCGGTCGTCTCGACCTCGCCGCCGAAGTCGAGCCCGAGACCGGCGAGGGCATCGGAGCCGTCGGTGCCGATCTCCTCGAGCGCGGCGAGGAGCTGCTCCTCGGTCTGCGGCCGGGCGAGCGCGCTCGCCGGCACCTTGTCCGACGGGCCGATCTCGATCGTCCGGTACCGCTTCAGACCCGTCGCCGCCGGAATCAGCTTCCCGATGATCACGTTCTCCTTCAGCCCGAGCAGCCGGTCGACCTTGCCCTCGATCGAAGCGTCGGTCAGCACCTTCGTCGTCTCCTGGAAGGAGGCCGCCGAAAGGAACGACTCGGTCGCGAGCGACGCCTTGGTGATCCCGAGGATCAGCGGTTCCGAGGTAGCCTGCTCCTTCTTCTCCTTCTTGACGCGTGCGTTCTCGCGCTCGAGCACGATCTTGTCCACGAGCTGTCCGGGCAGGAGGTCGGTGTCGCCGTTGTTCTCCACCCGCACCTTCTTCAGCATCTGCCGCACGATGAGCTCGATGTGCTTGTCGTGGATCTCGACGCCCTGCGACTTGTAGACCTTCTGCACCTCGCCGACGAGGTACAGCTCGGTCTCGGTGTAGCCCTTCAGACGCAGGAGGTCGGACGGGTTCAGCGAGCCCTCGTGGAGAGCATCGCCGGCCTCGACGTGCTCGCCCTGCGCGACGCTGAGCCGCGTCCGGCGCGGGACGAGGATCGAGTACTCGTCGGCCTCGTCGCCGCTGTCGGGGACGATGGTGATGCGGAGCTGGCGCTCGGTCTCCTCGAGCGCGACCGTGCCCGCCGTCTCGGCGAGCGCCGCGGCGCCCTTCGGGTTGCGCGCCTCGAAGATCTCGACGACGCGAGGCAGGCCGTGCGTGATGTCCGCACCGGCGATGCCGCCCGTGTGGAACGTCCGCATCGTCAGCTGCGTGCCCGGCTCGCCGATCGACTGTGCGGCGATGATCCCGACCGCGTCACCGATCTCCGACAGCTCGCCCGTCGCGAGGAAGGTGCCGTAGCACTGGCGGCACACGCCGGTCTCGGCCTTGCACTTCAGCACCGACCGGACGGGGACCGAGAAGTCCTCGGCGACCTCGCCGAGCTCCTCGACGATCTCCCGAAGGCGGGGCATCGTGATCTCCTCGCCTTTCTGGGCGACGACGGTCTTGCCCGGCTTGCCGGATGCGAGCGGCTTGTGGACGTCCTCGGCGATGATCCGGCCGGCGACGGACTTGTTCAAGCCGTCCGGCAAGAAGAGCGGCAGCTCGACGAACTCCTTCGTCTTGCAGTTCTCCTCGCGGATGATCACGTCCTGCGAGACGTCGACGAGACGCCGCGTCAGGTAGCCCGAGTCGGCGGTGCGCAGCGCCGTGTCGGCGAGACCCTTGCGGGCGCCGTGGGTCGAGATGAAGTACTCGAGCACCGAGAGGCCTTCCATGAAGTTCGCCTTGATCGGCCGCTCGATGATCTCGCCCTTCGGATTCGCCATCAGGCCGCGCATGCCGGCGAGCTGGCGCAGCTGCGCGAAGGAGCCGCGGGCGCCGGAGTTGGCCATCATGTAGATCGGGTTCAGCTCGTTCAGGTTGTCGACCATCGCGTTGGCGACGTCGTCCGTCGCCTCGGTCCAGATCGACGTGATCTGCTCGTGCCGCTCCGACTCGGTGATGAGGCCCTGGTCGTACGCGTCCTCGACCCGTGAGACGCGCTCCTCGTAGCCGGCGAGGATCTGCTCCTTGTTGGGCGGGATGACGATGTCGTTCTTCGAGATCGTCACGCCGGCGAGCGTGCCGTAGCGGAAGCCGAGGTCCTTGATCGTGTCGAGGACGTGGGCCACCGCGTGCGCGCCGTGCCCGTCGACGAGTTCCGAGATGAAGGTGCCGAGCTCCTTCTTCGAAAGCGTGCGGTTGATGTATTCGTGGTACGGGCCGTCGTCGCCGTTCTGCGAAGACGCCTCGTGCAGGGCGCGGTCGATCTCGGCGTTGAAGATCACGCGGCCCGACGTGGTGACGACGAGCTCGCTCTTCCACAGGTACTCGATCGGCTGCTGGAGCCCGATCTGCTTCGCCTCGACTGCGAACTCGACCTCCTCCTCCGTGCGGAAGCGCGGGGGCCGCGGGTTGAGCTTGTCGGCCACGGCGGAGTCGAGGTCCTTGTCCGAGTACGTGAGGTAGTAGGCGCCGAGCACCATGTCCTGCGTCGGCGTGGCGAGAGCGTCACCGTGTGCCGGCGAGAGGATGTTGTTCGCAGACAGCATCAGGATCCGCGCCTCGGCCTGCGCCTCGGCCGACAGCGGCACGTGGACCGCCATCTGGTCGCCGTCGAAGTCCGCGTTGAAGGCGTGGCAGACGAGCGGGTGGACCTGGATCGCCTTGCCCTCGACGAGCGTCGGCTCGAACGCCTGGATGCCGAGCCTGTGCAGCGTCGGCGCGCGGTTCAGCAGCACCGGGTGCTCCTGGATGACCTCCTCGAGGATGTCCCACACCTCGGCATGCATCTGGTCGACGTGCCGCTTCGCCGCCTTGATGTTCTGGACGATCTTCCGCTCGACGAGCCGGCTCATGATGAACGGCTTGAAGAGCTCGAGCGCCATCAGCTTCGGCAGGCCGCACTGGTGCAGGCGCAGGTGCGGGCCGGCGACGATCACCGAGCGGCCGGAGTAGTCGACGCGCTTGCCGAGCAGGTTCTGCCGGAAGCGGCCCTGCTTGCCCTTGAGCATGTCGGACAGCGACTTGAGCGGCCGGTTGCCCGGGCCGGTCACGGCGCGGCCACGGCGCCCGTTGTCGAACAGGGCGTCGACGGCCTCCTGGAGCATCCGCTTCTCGTTGTTGACGATGATCTCCGGCGCGCCGAGGTCGAGCAGCCGCTTGAGACGGTTGTTCCGGTTGATGACGCGGCGGTAGAGGTCGTTCAGGTCGGAGGTCGCGAAGCGGCCACCGTCGAGCTGCACCATCGGGCGGAGCTCCGGCGGGATCACCGGAACGGCTTCGAGGATCATCCACTCGGGCCGGTTCTCGCTCGTGGTGAAGGCGCTGACGACCTTGAGCCGCTTGATCGCACGCTGCTGCTTCTGGCCCTTCGAGGTGCGAATGGTCTCACGCAGCATCCCGGCCTCGGCGGCGAGGTCGAGGTCCTTGAGCAGCTCGCGGATCGCCTCCGCGCCCATGCCGCCCGAGAAGTAGACGCCGAACCCGTACGGCGAGCCGAAGCGGTCCTTGAGCTCGCGGAAGATCTGCTCGTCGTTGACGATCAGCTTCGGCTCGAGCTCGCGGAACAGCCGCCAGGTCTCCTCGAGCCGGTTGACGGCGTCGACGGCGGCCTCGCGGGCGTCCTCGCGGCGCGACTCGATGTCGAGATACATCTCGCGCACCTTGAGCGCCCACTGGACGATCGCGTCGAGATCCTCCTTCTGGATCCGGCCGTCGGTGCGTAGGCAGAGGTCGTTCGTCAGCTCTCGGAGGTCGGACTCCGCGTCGGCGGTCTCGAGCACCTCGGCGAGGAGCCCGTTGCCGAGGTCGCGCGCCTTCTCGAGGTTCTTCTGGTCGACGCCTTCCGCGAGCGCGGTGTCCTCCTCGTTCAGCTCACCGCCGGTGAGGAGCCCCTCCGTGATGCGGTGGATGTGCTTCGTGAGCGCGCCCTTCTTCGAGCCGGTCGCCTTCTCGGCGTCCTTCTCGAGCGGGGCGATCGAAGCCTTGATCTGCTCGGCCGACGCGGCGACAACCTCGAGCTCACGGGGAGTCAGGCGCCGGTCGTCGCGGATCGCGGAGTTGCGGACGAGCTCGCGGATCTTCTTCGAGTCCTCGGTCGTGATCTTGGGGACGAGCTCGACGAAGAGCCCGCCGACGAGCGTCCGCGCGTCCTCGAGCGGCGGCAGTACCTGCTCCTCGGCCCACGTCGAGAGCCCGCGCCCCCAGAAGTCGTCGTCCTCGTCGAAGTTCCGCTCCTTGCCCTTCGCGAAGTAGTCGCGACGGCGCGCAAGCCGGTCCTCGAGCGCCGCGAGCGACTCGTCGCGGTCGACGTCGATGCGCTCGGCCTCGGCCCGCACCTGGTCCTCGAGCCCGTTCAGGTCGGCGGCCCGCTTCTCGGTGTCGACGGCCGTGACGATCGAGGCGGCGAAGTAGAGCACCTTCTCGAGCTCGCGCGGCGCGATGTCGAGGAGGTAGCCGATGCGGCTCGGGACGCCCTTGAAGAACCAGATGTGCGAGACGGGCGCCGCGAGGTCGATGTGTCCCATCCGCTCGCGCCGCACCTTCTGCCGGGTCACCTCGACGCCGCAGCGCTCGCAGATGATCCCCTTGTAGCGGACGCGCTTGTACTTGCCGCAGTAGCACTCCCAGTCGCGCGTCGGCCCGAAGATGCGCTCGCAGAACAGACCGTCCCGCTCGGGCTTGAGCGTCCGGTAGTTGATCGTCTCGGGCTTCGTTACCTCGCCGGACGACCAGTCGCGGATCTGCTTCGACGAGGCGAGGCCGATCCGAATTGCGTCGAAATCGTTGATGTCGATCAAGTCTCTCCCTCGCCTATCAGTCTTCGATTTCCAGATCCACCAGGTTCTTCTCGCCGAGCGGGCCGACCTCGGCGTCGGCCTCCTCCTCGGCTTCCTGCTCCTCGCTCACTTCGACGTCCTCGAGGTCGCCGAGCGACTCGTCGGCCGGCAACGTCAGCTCGGCGCCGGTCTCGTCGGTGCGCTCCTGCCCCTCCTCCTGCTCCTCGGCGGTCGGCTCGCGGCCGACGGCGCGGAGCGAGCCGGGCGAGAGATCGATGCCGAGCTCCTCCGCCGCGCGGAGCAGCTCGTCCTCCTCCTCCCGCACCTCGACCTCGCGGCCCTCGTCCGAGAGGACGTGGACGTCGAGGGCGAGCGACTGCATCTCCTTCAGGAGCACCTTGAAGGACTCGGGGATCGACGGCTCGGCGATGTTCTCG
>Ga0335083_10001630_pt1 | contig 30645 bp, 23 predicted proteins | sample Lox_Sample_42_FD_206716 | JGI IMG/M metagenome (GOLD analysis project Ga0335083, IMG submission 206716) | Soil microbial communities from Loxahatchee National Wildlife Refuge, Florida, United States - Lox_Sample_4.2 | ecosystem: Environmental > Terrestrial > Soil > Wetlands | place: USA...
GCGATTATGAACCTGCATCGCCGGCACACCGTGCGAACCTGTGAATCGCGAGTTCGGCACAGGCAAGTTTGCCCCCGGCTGCGTTGTCGCCGCTATTTCGCCACTTGCCCGCGGAGCTTGCTCCGCGGTTCGATTGGACTTCGCCGGTTGTAGCACAGGCCGCTCAATCCGCACCAACTCCAACGGCTTCCGCTCGCTGCCGCTGTCTGACTGATCGCTAACCACTGGCCACTGACCTCTCCCCTGCCCCGCCAATTCTCCTTTGGCCCACGCCACCAATTCCTCGCGCTGCCGCTGGGCCTGTAATTCATCGATTGCCGCCGTCGGGTCCTCGCTCGCCCTTGGCTCCATTCCCCACCGTGTTTCCGCTGCTACTGTCGGACGCAACTTCGTGTTCAAATCCACTGTCAAAAATTTCGTCCGCAGCGTGCCCAACAATTGGCTGTACAACCGGCCGGAATCGGCAAATCGCACTTCCAACTTCGTAGGATGCACATTTACGTCGACCGCTTCCGGCGGCATTTCGATCCGCAAAAAAGCGATCGGGTAACGTCCGCTCAAAACCAGTCCCCGATACGCCTCGCTCAAGGCGTGTTGTAACGCCCGGTCCCGAATGGCCCGGCCATTCAACAGCACGTATTGCATCCGCGGATGGCTGCGCGTTTGGCTGGGATGGGCCGCATAACCTGTCAGCCGCACCTCGCCATCCGCACTTTCTACCGGAATCAGCGCATCGGCCAGTTCGCCGCCAAACACGGCCGCAATCCGCTCGCTCCAAGCAGTCACCGGCGGCAAATCATAAATCGTCTTCTCATTTTGCCGCAGCGTGAAATGTATCTGCGGAAACGCCAGCGCCACCCGCGTAAACGCCTCACCGGCGTGCCCCATCTCGGTCTGAGCGGTGCGTAAAAACTTCCGCCGCACCGGCGTATTGAAAAACAAATGGTGAACTTCGATGGCCGTGCCCACCGGACAGCCGCACGGCGCGACCGGCTCGGCATGTCCGCCGCTCACGACAATTTCCGCGCCGGCTTCAGCTTCCGCCGGTCGGCTCCGCAGCACCAGGCGACTTACTTCCGCAATCGAAGCCAGCGCCTCGCCGCGAAAACCAAGCGTCCCCACCCGGAATAAATCGTCCGCATCGGCAATTTTGCTGGTGGCGTGCGCCACCACCGCCAGCGGCAACTGCTCAGCCGTAATGCCGCAGCCGTTGTCGACCACGCGCACCAGCTCCGCGCCCCCCTGCTCCACCGTCACGTCAATGCGCGTGGCCCCTGCGTCGACAGCATTTTCCAACAATTCTTTCACGACGCTGGCCGGCCGTTCAATCACTTCGCCCGCGGCGATTTTGTTGACCACACTCGGCGATAATTCGCGAATCAGCGGCATGTTTCCATACTTTCCATCCAAGCCGATCACTTGCGATCGGTTTCCCAAGCCCAAGGCGTCGGCTTGGGATCAAAGTCCGTATTCTTTAATCTTCCGGTACAGCGTCCGTTCCCCCATCCCCAGCATTTCCGCCGCCTGCTCGCGATTTCCGCCGGTCAGCTTGAGCGTTTCGGCAATGACAATTTTCTCAATTTCCTCCAGCGGCTTGCCCACCAGCGACATGATTCCGGCTGCGGCCATGTTTTCGCTGCCGCCGCTTGCCGCCCCGCCGGCTGTTCCCCCTGCAGCGGTTTGTCCCGCAAATTCCATCGGCAAATCGTCCACATCCAGCACGCCGTCGAAATCGACCACGATCATGCTTTCGATGGTGTTGCGTAATTCCCGCACGTTGCCCGGCCAGTTGTAGCTCATCAACTTAATCCGCGCCGTCGGCGACATGCTTTTGATTTGCTTGTGATGCCGCTTGGCAAATTGCCTGATGAAGTGCTCGATCAGTAGCGGAATATCTTGCGCCCGATCAACTAACCGCGGTAGCGAAATGGTTACCACTTTCAGCCGGTGGTATAAATCGCTGCGAAATGTGCCCCCGGCAATCGCGTCTTCCAAATTCTGATTGGTCGCCGACAAAATGCGAACATTGACTTTAATCGGATCGTTGCTGCCGACTCGGGTAATTTCCCCGCTTTCCAGCACCCGCAACAGCTTAATTTGCGTCGGCGGCGGCATGTCGCCCACTTCGTCCAAAAACAACGTCCCGCCGTGGGCGTATTCGAACTTCCCCACCCGGTCGGTCGAAGCATCGGTGAAAGCCCCTTTCACGTGCCCAAACAATTCGCTTTCCAAAATGTTCTCGCTGAGCGCCGCGCAGTTCAGCGCCACAAACGGTTTTGCTTTCCGCGGACTGTTTTGATGAATCGCCTGCGCCACCAACTCCTTGCCTGTGCCGGTTTCGCCGGTGATCAGCACGCTGGCGTCGGTCGGTGCAATCCGCCGCAACCGCTCGATGACCGCGTTCATCTGCGGACTGGAACCGACGACCCCTTCGAAGCCGAATTTCTCGTCCAGCCGGCGGTTCAGTTCCTCGTTGGTTTTTCGCAGCCGGGCCGATTCCGCCGCCTTCTCCGCCACCACCCGCAGTTGGGCCAGATCAAGCGGCTTTTGCAAGTAATTGAACGCTCCCTGTTGCATGGCCGAAACGGCCGACGCCACAGTGCCGTGCCCTGTGGCCAAAATCACCTCTGCCTCCGGTAGCGATTGCTTGGTCCGCTTCAGCACTTCCAAGCCGTCAATGTCGGTCATTTTCAAATCGGTGATGACCACGTCGTACGAGTTGTTTCCAATCATTTGTACGCCTTGCGTGCCGCTGGTGGCCACTTCGCAACCAAAGCCCACGCGCTGCAGGCTTTCGGCCACGGTATGAGCGTGCGCGGCGTCGTTATCGACAATCAGCACGTGAATGTCGGCGGCCTTGATGGCCGCAGCGTCAACTTCGGCAGCAGGAGTCATGGCCGCGATGATACCGGGTGAAGGTAGCCGGTGCCTAGTGTCTGCCGTGGGGTAATAGAAAAGCGATGCCCAACGCGACCCGCCACAACCCTTTTTCTCTCAACTGCCTACCGCCCCCAGCCGCGCCGGCGTCGGCAAGACAATCGTGAATTTCGTGCCCCGCCCAACTTCGCTTTCCATGGCCATGCGTCCGCCGTGGGCTTCGACGATTTTTTTCGCCGTCGGCAAACCCAATCCGCTGCCGCCGGACTTGGTGGAATAAAACGCCTCGAAAATGTGCTGCTGCACTTCCGGCTCCATGCCGCCGCCGGTATCGATCAAATCCAGCAGCACCGCCCCAGGCATTTCGCGGGTTCGCACCACCAACTGCCCGCCGCCGGGCATCGCCTGCTGGGCATTCAATATCAAATTCAATAGCGCCGCTTGAAAGGTTTCCTTATCCAACTGCACGGCCGGCAACTCAGGGTCGAAATATCGGATAATGTCGATCTGCGCCTCGTCCGCTTGCGGCTGATAAAAATCCAAAGCGCGCGCCACTTCCGCATTCAAATCCGCCGGCTGCAAATTGAGCTGACCCAATCGCGCAAACCGCAAAAAATCGTTCAGCAAATTCTCCAGCCGCGTGCATTCGCTTTGCACCAGCTGAACTTTGGCCAGCGCCCGTCGAGCGCTATGGTCCGGCGATTCCGCCAAATCTTCCGCCAACAACTCCATGTTCAGCCGAATGGTCGATAGCGGATTTTTAATCTCGTGTGCCAACCCTCCGGCCAACGCCGCTAATTCCGTGTACTGATCCGCCGCGCTGCGGGCAGAATCGCCAGACGGACCAGAAGATTTTGCCGGTTCGAGCATGGAATCAGGATAATGACGAAGCTAGAAGGACAAATGAATAACCAATGTCCCATCTACCAATGGCCGGTTGAGCCGACGCACCTTGGTCATTGGAATTTCGTCATTCATTGATCATTCGTCATTAGACATTCGTCATTCACCGCTACCGACCGGCCGCCACATTCAACTCCGCTCTGCGTCTCTGCGTCTCTGCGGTTCTTCGCCCCCTTGGCCGCCATGCCCGTTCCCGCCGGCTGGCGCTTGGCCCAGCTCTCGCAGGGCCTGCTTCCGGCTCAGCTTCACGCGGTCTTGGTCGTCCACGGCGATCACTTTCACCTGGATAAATTCGCCCATCTTCACCACGTCGCCCACGCTGCGCACAAATTCGTCCGACAGTTCGCTAATGTGGCACAGCCCATCCTTGCCGGGCAGAATTTCCACAAACGCGCCGAAATCTTTGATGCTGGTCACGCGGCCTTCGTAAATCCGGCCGATTTGCACTGAAGCCGTCAGCGATTCCACCGCTTCCATGGCCGCCTTAGCGCTGGCCGCATCGTCGCTGGCCACAATCACGGTGCCGTCGTCGTCCACTTCGATGACCGCGCCGGTCCGCTCCTGAATGCCGCGGATGGTTTTGCCGCCCGGGCCAATCAGCGCACCGATCTTTTCCGGATCGATCTTCGTGCGCAACAGCCGCGGCGCGGTGGGCGAAATGTCGGTCCGTGGCCGCGGAATGGCCGTCAACATTTTCCGCAATATCTGAATCCGCGCCTCTCGCGCCTGCTGGAGCGTCCCTTCGATAATTTGCTGGCTAATGCCGTTGATTTTCAAATCGAGCTGAATCCCCGTGATCCCCTTTTGCGTGCCGGCCACTTTGAAATCCATGTCGCCGAAGTGATCCTCATCGCCGATAATATCCGTCAGCAAAATCCATTGGGTGTCCGAGTCCTTCACCAAGCCGATGGAAATGCCCGCCACCGGGTTGCTGATCGGCACGCCGGCCGCCATTAATCCCAGCGTCGCTCCGCACACACTGGCCATCGAACTGGAACCGTTCGATTCGAATATGTCGGACATCACCCGCACGGTGTACGGAAAATCGTCCGGGTCGGGCAGCACCGGCTTTACGCTCCGTTCCGCCAGCGCCCCGTGGCCAATTTCTCGGCGGCCAGGGCCAGTGATGCGCTTGACTTCGCCCACCGAAAACGGCGGGAAATAATAATCCAGCATGAATTTTTTCGCGTATTCCTCGAACAGTCCATCCACGCGCTGCTCGTCCTTGCTGGTGCCCAGCGTAACGGTAATTAGCGCCTGCGTTTCGCCACGCTGGAACACCGCCGAACCGTGAACCCGCGGCAGCACGTCGATTACGCATTCAATGTCGCGCAGCGTTTTGTGGTCGCGGCCATCTGCCCGAGTACCGGAAAGAATGAGATCGCGGACCACGCGCTCTTCCAATTTGTGCCAGGCCGTGTCAAAGGCCGCCCCATCAATCGCCCCTTCGGCCGTCGCATCAGGAATCAAAGCGGCTTTCGCCTTCTCCTTCAATTCACTGACCGCCGCCGCACGATTTTGCTTCCCCACCGTTTGCTTTGCGGTTTTGAAGTCGTTGTAGTATTGCGCCTTGATTTTGTTGTAAATGCCGTCGTCGGCAGGCTCGACAAACTCCGCCTTCTGCACTTGTGCTTTGGCGCACAATTCTTCCTGCAACGCCACAATTTCTTTGATGATGCGATGCGCCTCCGCCAATGCCGCCGCCATTTGTTCCTCCGGCATTTCGCGGGCAAAACCTTCGATCATCAGCACCGCGTCGCGACTGCCCGAAACGATTAGGTCCAGCTCGCTTTCTTCCAGTTGATCGTGCGTCGGGAACGGCACAAACTTGCCGTCGATCATGCCCAATCGCACCGAACCCAACGGGCCTTGAAACGGCAGCGGCGAAAGCGCCAGAGCCGCCGAAGCGCCGTTCATCGCCAGCACATCTCCATCATTTTGCCGGTCGCTGGCCAGCACAAACGATTGAATCTGCACCTCGTCCAGAAATCCCGTCGGAAACAACGGCCGAATGGGGCGGTCCATCAGCCGCGCAGTCAGCGTTTCCTTCATCGTTGGGCGGCCTTCCCGTTTCAAAAAACCGCCGGGAAATTTTCCCGCCGCTGCCGTCCGTTCGCGATAATCGCAAGTGAGCGGAAAAAAATCACCGCCCCCGGCGCGCGGCGGGCCGCTGGCCACGGCCGCAATCACCACCGTGTCGCCGTACCGCACCAGGCAACTGCCTGCCGCCTGCTTGGCAAAAAAACCTGTTTCAATCGAAAATACGCTGTCTCCAATTTGCTTTTCTACTCGAGCTTTCAATGGATCGTTCCTGTGTGAAGTATTTGGGTGTTTCGTTCTCTGCGTGTTCGGGATTTGGCCGTTCAACGAACCCCGGCGCGCAACATTGACGCGGCTTTACTGGCGCGAAGCAGACACCAGGCACTTTGGCGCTCGAACCCGAAGACTCAAACCCGAAGACACCGCCGCCGGCACTCGCTACTTGCGAATCTCCAGCCGCTTAATAATGTCCAGGTAGCGCTGCGGATCAACCGTTTTCAGGTAATCCAATAGTCGCCGTCGCCGACCTACCATCATCAACAAGCCGCGTCGGCTGGCGTAGTCTTTCGGATGCACTTTCAAGTGCTCCGTCAACTCTGCAATGCGTGTGGTCAACAGTGCGACCTGAATTTCCGGCGATCCCGTATCGTCCTTTTTGCGCCGGTAACTGCCGATTAGTTCCTGCTTCCGCTCTTTGGTAATGGCCATCTGTTTGAGGATGTACCTCCACCCTGTCCACCGTTATTTCCGGCAAGGCCAATAGATGCCGCCGTCAACGGGGCAGGTTTGCTAAAAATCCTAGCCTCAGTATTGCCAACAATTTAAGCCACCAATTTACCAGTTGGCTTGGAATTTGCAAGGGCGGCAACAAATGCGACGTTTTGGCCGCTTCCATGCCGGAAACAGCGGTCGTTTCTCGGCCAAAAAATCCTTTGTAACAAACGCTTTCCTTTCCCGCTTTACTGGGTAGAGGGCCGCAAATTACGCGACCTAAAAAACTCTCAAAACCAGAAAGCGAGCGTCGATCATGACAACCTGCAGCAAACACTTCCGAACAGCAATTGTGGCCGTTTCGACCGTAGCATTCACTCTGCCGCAGACCGTGTGGGCCGGCGGCCATGGCGGCGGCATGGGTGGTGGAATGAGCGGCGCCAGCTCTGGCAGTTTTCAAAATCACACCTTCCATCCCCCGACGATTAATTCTTCGAACCTCACCAGCCGAGTAAGCAACTCGAACATTTCGCCAATTCAAGGCGCACCGACGATCAGCAAAAATGCCGCGCCTGCCCTGGGCACGATTTCAAACCCGACCAGTTCCTCTTACAAAAACCTGACCACTGGCTTTGGCCCGACGATCGTTAGCAAAAATATGATGGACGAACCAGGTGATCCTGTTGCTGCAGGCACCGCCGAAGGTTCGCTTGTGGTGGCAGGGCTCGGGGTTGCGACCGGGGGCGGCGTTGTGGTGGTTGCTGGACTAGCCAACGCAGTCTCTAACGGTATCGATGCAATCGCCTCGTTACCTTCCCAAGCATCATCCAATGATCCAAATCAACTCACCAACGGTTCCGGCAGCCAGTATCAAGATGGTGGGCCGCTAGGAAATCCCGTCAAAGGCGCCGGCACGCCCTCTGGCAATCCGAACGCCGGTTCCGCGGCCGGAAGCGCGATGGCGGGCAGCAGCTCGTCGACCGGTTCCTCAGCTTCGACATCTAGCTCGCAAACTGTTCTGAACTCAAAAATCGACATCGGCAAAATACCGGCCGGCTACGGCGACAAAAGCACCGGCCTGGGCACCAAAAAAATCCCCTTGGCTGACCAAACTCAGACCAGAATTCCCCGCGACAAAATCCCTCTTTCCCAACAAAGTTCAGGCAACGCATCGTCTCCGGCGACGCCGACCAAGCCGAATCCGAGTTCCTCCGGCCCGCTGTTCGGCGGCGGCGCTGGCGATAGCTCGGGAACCGATGGAACAAGCAGTGATTCCACCACACCCGCGTCTGACACACCATCGACGTCCACGGCAGCGGCTCCCGATTCGTCAACCACACCGGCGACAACCTCCGGCATCGACTTGGTGCTGGAAGATGTCACCTTGGCCGCGCCGGCCACGTTGGTCGCCGGCCCCGCTTACACGGTGAAGTTCCGCAATCAAGGATCCGCCGATGCCGGCAAGTTCCAAGTGGGCATATTCGCCGGATTCCCAGGAAAGCTAACCGCCGACGCTCCCCGGGCCGCCGTTGAAGTTCCGTCCCTGGCCGCCGGCGAAGTGAAGCAAGTCACCCTGCGGCTGCCGCAAAAGGCGATGAAGCTGACCGGCACAGATGGCAAGCCCACTGCTTTCACCCGGTTGTTCATCGGCGTCGATCTGAACAACTCCGTGATCGAATCCGACAAATCCAACAACACGGCCGTGGTCGATCGGGCCGCCCTGGAAACCACCGCCGCCAACTAAACAGCAAATAACGTCAATGCCCCCTAAGCCCACGGGTCGCAGCCCGTGGGCTTTGAACCCCCTCAACTTTATCCACGCTCCACCGCGGTATTCGCTTGGCTCGTCGCCGACGAACACCGCGGTTTTTTTGCGCCGCACCCTCCACATCAATAAGCTGGGGCTATTGAATGACGCTGCCGTTCACGGTTTCCCCGCCGGCTCGGGTGCTAAGTGCCTGCCACGTGGTGATGTCAATGCTGTCGGGCACGCTATGCACGGAACCGTCCATGTAAACCGCGTTCACCAGCCCGGTGTGATAACTGCGCGAAGTAATCGCCGCATACGTCGGCGCCGTCAGCGATTTGCCTTCCGCGGAATTCACATAATCGACGTCGTAAACAGCGCCATTGTAGGTGCAGGCAACATAAGTATTCGGCGTGAACGTGGTCGTAAACCCGGTCTGTTGACACTTGCCGTCGCCCCATTCGGTGTGTTCCTTGTTATCGGTAACGTTGGGTCCCATTTTGGCCGAGCCGCCGTATCCACAGATGTCGCTCGTTTGTGTTGGTAGAGTCGCTGTAACGGTCCCACCGGAATAATACGGGCTCCACATTTTCACTTCCGCCGCCAGCAGCGTTTTGCTTAAGCCGTCTGAAAAGTTGGCCGGCATCAGCCGACTGTTCGGGTAAAATGATCCTGGCGGTTTTGTCTGACCCGTGGGATCGTAAACCAGCCATGGTCCAAGATTAATGCCGTAGCTGGCAGGATAGGAATTTGGCGTGCCGTTGGTATTCATTTTCATCATGTCATTTAGATCCGACGGACAAATATACGCGGCAATGCGAATGCTCATGACCGGCGTGCCGTCGGGCATCGTCTGATCTTCCGTGCTGGTCGCCGTGTAATTTCCGTACAATGGACCTTCTTCCATATATGGCAACATCCGTGCAAATGCCGAAATATCATCCGCCGAATTTCCCACCACACCACTCCAATTCATCGACGGCGGATACACCTTCTTCGCCAATTGATAATTGGCCACAGCCAGTCCGCATTGTTTCAGATTGTTTTTGCACTGCGTTCGTCGGGCCGCTTCCCGAGCCGCCTGCACCGCTGGCAGTAAGATAGAAATCAAAATGCCAATGATGGCAATCACCACTAATAGTTCCACTAACGTGAATCCGATCCGAGAGCCTCCTCGGCCATTATTTTGACAGTTCATCGCATATCTCCGATTTACGTGCTTTCCAATGAGTCCGGCCTGTTCGCATTAGGCTGGCAGGCCGAACAACTATTCATAATTGAGATTGGGTCTCAATTGCAATAAGCAAAAACATACCAGGGATACGACTACTGTCAACCCCTACCGCAGAAAGACCATGCTCCTGAATGCTCCCAGACCCTAGGGCACTTTCTCCCTCTCTGCATGGGAATCTAGAGCTAGAGATTGTCTCACGATCATGTAGCGGCCCCGGCGCGCCGGGGTCCCCAGCCGCTGAGGATCCCGGCGCGCCGGGACCACTACTTCCACTACACATTCGTGGGATGCGCTCTAGCCGTCTGCGAATAGCGAAGCCGAAGCCTCGTGAAAGCTCTCTGCACTTGTTAGCTGAAGTCCTAATACCGCCCGCCCAGCAACGCCTTAGGTAGTTGGCGAATCCTTTCACCAAAAGCAACTTTTTGAACACGCTCTTACATTTGACATCGTGTAAATTTGGCATAAGTTTTTAATGCACAGGCGGAGAAGGCCCGTAACGTAAACTTCTCCGGCGTGTGACACGGCTTTCCGGCCGTGGAAAAACGTCGCTTCCGACGCCGGGCGCATTTCCCAATCACCTGCCCGGCACACCGGCGGCGACGAACCGTCCGGCCTGCAGCTCCTTGAGCATCCTCGAAAAAGGTAAACCGGTCGTAAGGCCGGGGCACAAAGCGATGGGTCCCGTTCACACGGGATCGCCAAGCTACCGAAGGGATGTTGCACGCAATCTGCCCCCGCGGGCAATCAGCGCACAACTCTCAGATCGAGGCAAGGCGCCATGGTTGTCCGTCATCCCAGGGTTATTGTCTAAGCACACTTGCAGGCCAGCCGCCGGTCCAATTCGGCCGGTGTCGTTGCCTAGGCAAAATCCGTATTGACTCATGCCGGTTCGTCAGGCTTGAAAATCGCGGAGAGCCCAACACCGGCCTGGAGGGGCAAATGAAGTGCTTTGAAAAGGTTCGCCGTTTTTTAGTTCGTGAAGATGGTCCCACCGCGGTGGAATACGCCGTAATGCTGGCTCTGATTGTCGTGGTTTGCTTGGGCGCGATCGGTACGATTGGCACCAATGCCAACAACACATTTACCACCATCGCCAATTCCCTGTCCAGTGGTAGTTAAGCGCGAAAGCGCCCCGCCTGCGGTTTAGCATGCTAACGGCCGGCGTTTAGCTGCGCCGCGCGTGCCGCCTGCCGGATCGTTTAATCCCGCGCCGACAGGCGAGCGTGCCCTGCTCGGTTGTTTAGCCGCGACGTGCCCGGACCACAAACCGCCACGCTCCCGCACCGCAGAAAGCCGCGACCGTCGGTCGCGCCCGGCCAAAAACCACGCCCTCCCGCCACCACCGCGTACAGCCTTCTGCATTCTGCCTTCTGCTTTCTGCACGACTTTTGTCCATTTGCCGCGCGCCGCCGCAACCCAGGCTGCCCCTTCCACTTGCCACCAAATTCCGTCCGGCATTCACACCATGAATGGAACAAAACTCGCCGACTTTTGCAGCCAAAATCGATTTCCCGTGTTTTCGCGACAAAACTCCCCGCCGCCGCTCGGCAATTCTCGAGCGAACCCCATTGGTTTTGTCACTTTTGTCTCACGGCCCAATCTGGCCTGTGAATCACCCCCGCTTAATGAGATGTTGTTTTCAAATGCCAGACCTCAATGGTCGGTCCGCACCGGCCGGAACCAAATCCGTCGATTTTGGTGGCCATTTCGCCATTCTGGGCCAGCGCCGCCCGAAAGGCCGCGTAATTTTCCACCGATTTGGGAAACCAGCGCACGTTTTCCGGCGTGGCGGCCAGGCCGTCGTCAAAGTAGGAATTCAGCACGACGTAGCTGACCAGGTTGGCGCGAAGCTGACGTACCAGGTCGGCATAATACAAGGGCTGCCGTTCAGGGCTGGGCCCCACGTCGGCAGGCACGTCGTATTGCCGCATTCCAACACGGGTCAAGCTGGCGAATTGAAACGGCAGATCGCTGTAGTCACCCAAAAAAAACGGAGATACAAACACTTTGTTTCCCCCCAGCACATGGTCTGACATCCACTCGCGCCACAACGACACCGAGGAAGGCCCGCGCATGCTGGCCACGTACGTCAATGACTTCCATGCCGGGAAAGCCGCCAAGCAAATCGTCAAAATGCACGCACATGCAATAGTCGTGCGACGCAACGGCAGGAGAATATAACGCTGGCAAAACCATCCGGTAAGCACCGCGAATACCGGCATCATGGGCAACAAGAACCGTAAAAACTTCACTCTTCCGGGACCCGATATCAAGGCCACAAACAAGACGGCATAAATTGCCAGTCCGAAAACTTTCCAACCGCCGCGCAACGCCAGCGCGGCCAGCACAGCAACCGCTAACACCACCGCCGACACAGGACCTAATTCATAAGCCAGCGAAGTCGCCAGCCACGGTTGCTCCGGCGTCACCGTCGGCGACCACAAATAATCGCAGTAGCCCAGCTGTACCCGGCCGATTTGGCCGGATTGTTGAATGATCATTTCCAAATGAAAACGTTGTGCATATTCAGACCAGCAAGAAAAAAACCAGGGCGTGGTGATCCAGAACGCCGCCACGCCGATGGCTACACCGGAGGCGACATATACGAAGCTCATTCCTAATCCAGTTTGCTTGCCCGCTGCAATCCAAATGACGATCGGCAGCCAAGCCGCGGCATATAGGCCGCTGAATTTGGTTCCCACAGCCAAACCCACAAACGTGCCGGCTAACAAAATGTTACCCCATTTCAGCCTCGGTTGAATCAATCGCCAGAATGCGGCGGTCATCCAAAACGCAAGCATGGTGTCCGGCCCGGCCGTTCTGCAAAGCGCAATGTTCAGGGTTGAGCAGGCAAGCCAACCCAGCGCAATGATCGCCGCGCATGGGCCGGCCAATCGCCAGGCCATTAAACCTGTCAGCACGATCGTTCCTAAGTCCAAAGACATACTCCACAATCGCGCGCACAAGTTTTCCGCGTACGCCGTCTTCAACCCACCAATGCAATCAGTGAGCGCCAACAAATAGGTGTACCCTCCTGGATATTGAAAATCTTGAGGTCGATAATCGCCCGTGCTCACCATCCGATTTGCTTCACCCACAAATTTGCCGGCATCGACGTCGGGCGCCAGGGGAAGATCGAAATCGATCCACACCAATCGTATGGCAACCGCGAATAACACCAAACTCCCAGCGGCGATCAACCACTGTTTCGACGACAATCCATTTGCTTGATCCGGCAATAGAGGCGCGGAGTTTCGGTGGTCCGCCTCATCGATAGATGTTGCCATAAATGACTAGCTGTTGCTTGCCAAGAATCTTCGTTCTCACTCCCATGGATTTTACTCCATCTTACTACAAACGCACTTCGTCGTTGAACGCTCGATAGCGTGGCAGTTCTGGCCTTGGCGTCGGTATCATCGGCCGTGGCCCAGATCCACAACCGCACGCACAACAAGCGACGTTCAACAGTCGTAGCTCGGCACACGCCGAGGTCGGTCATGTATGCCCTTGCTCACTCATATCAACCAAATGTTAGAAATGTGATGAACCGATTCCTTATAACAACGCCGCGCCCCCTTGCGATCGCTGGCAGAATAATCAAAAAAGTGCTCGGTAACCGGCATCTTAACCTAGCTTAACAATGCGCGATTTTACCGATTTTTCTGCACGCCAACCGGGCAAATCATTGCTTGTTTTTCAGGCAATTTCCAGCCTGCAAATAGCCGCCAAGGTAAAACCACCTTGGATAAAAAACTTATCTGCCGAGTTCTTTCGGCGAGTAATCAATTGCTGCTACGGCACTTAGTTCCATCCACAAAAAATGCACGACGTGCCTTGGAACTGATGCAGTGCAATTGGCACGGACATTGCAAACACTAGCAACACATCAAAGCAAATGAACAATCGTCTAACGATAAACGTTAGCGAAATAAGAAAGGAGAACGGTCCGAGAAGCCAGCGGTTGCGAGGACAAGGCGGGAATTTCTTACAGGCTAAGTAGTGGACTGAATCAGTAGTTTTGTAGAGCGGTTGGGGTTCCGGCGCATTGTTTAGCCTGTCAGTTGAAGTGCCTCACGTGCCTTAACGGTCCAAGGACGAATTCCCATGCCCGACTCGCAAGCTATGCCGCAAACTGACCGCGAGTTAGAACTTCGCGTCATTCGCTTTTTGGAAGCTAAGCACGTTCCAGCTCTGCGTTATTTGGAAGTTAAAGCTGAGGCCGGTGTGGTAACGCTGACTGGACGGGTTTACACCTTTTACGAAAAACAATTATGTAATCAATGTTGTCGCCGCGTCACGGGTGTGCGGCAGTTGATTAATGAAGTAGATGTCATTGGAACCATGCCTGGGGCTGCCGTTGTTGCCTAACGCTCCTCCCTCACTCCCCCGAGGGCGGCCCCAGGCCTCTTATTTCTGTTGCGGTGATTGAAGGACGTGCGGCCTGTTTAGAACCTCCGGAAGCAAGGTTCAGCAGGCGACGTCCCATTCACCGCGACAAATGCGACATGTCCATTTCTGCGTCGCAACGCCCAGCGGTGCATGACTCGTTGATCAAATCCCGCGTTTGGGCAGTGGCGATGGCAATTCTTCAACGGCCGGTCTCATGGTGCTGGGCTGAGCAATGGTTTCGGCCATGATTTTCTGCACCGCATCGGCTGCGGGCATTCTGGCGATATCGACCGCCCAGCCCATGCGTATTGCCGTTGCAGGTGTTGGCGCGGTTGCTGAAGCCGCGACGACGGAAGCACGCTCTGCGGTTGCCGGCTGCGAATTGGATTGCTGGGCCACGTAATTGGCCAGCAGCGTGTGCATTTGTTGAAAATCGGGCAGTCTGGTGATGACGCGGTTTTTTTCGTCGCGGTTGGCTGCATCAAAATGGTGCAAGACGGTGACAAGGCGATCGACGGTTTGCGAATCTGCCGAGGCAAGCTGTTCGGGCGACAGCGCTTCGTCGGGCGCCACGGCCAAGTAGCGTTGCCAACTCTCGGCGGTTTGGAATTGTTCCAGCGATTGGTTCAATCTAGTCGCAGCCTGCATCAACTGTTGACGCGTGGGATGGTCGTATGAATAGCCGCTGGGGCTGCTATATGTTTCCTCCGTGCCCGCGCAAGCGGGCCGGCAGTCGCAGCACCTGCAGCAGCCCGGCCAATCAACGGTCAGATTGACAAACGGCGCACAGACATGCACCTGATGGCCATTCCATTGGACGCGGACAAAAGGCGCCACCACAAATCCCGGACCCACGGCCACTTGAGCTGGGGCCGGTGTCGGCAACATGGCCACCCATACCGCCGCGGCGAGAACGGAGAATCGTGACATGCCACACCTCCTTGCCAATTGCACAGGCTCGATTTCCTTTCAAAGGCCGATCGCGCCTTTTGCGAAACAGGAATTGCCTGTTCCCAATCCAATTCTACCAATCAAGCAAGGAGTGGAAAACGGCTCGCCGATTTATTTTGCATCATCGGCGGGAGCCGAATCGGCCGAAGCAGGCTCGGTCGGCGCTGGGCGAGTAATGGTAATGGTCCCCGGCGTTTTCGTTTCGATTTGCACCGGTACGCTGCCGGAGCCGTTTTCCAACGTGAGGCTGGGCGAGGTAAAGATCGTCACCGGCTGCAAACTGGGCGTGGCCGCGGCGGAAGAAGTTAATTCTTTGAGACGACCCTTGATAATGTTGTCGCGGTTTGCAGCGCGGTCGTTGATTTCCTTTTCCAGTTTATCGAGACGCTGGCGCAGTTGTTGGAGCTCGTCCGATTCGCGTTTTTGCTGGTCGTCGAATTGCGAATCAAGCAGTTTCTTGAGTGTGTCCTGATCGCGTTCCAGGGCCGCCTTGCGCTGCGGCGTGGGATCGGTATCTTCTTCCTCGCCACGAATCATGCGGGCCGTCGCTTCAATGCGATTGAGAACCTCGGTTGCCCGACGGGCGTCTTCGTTAGCCCGTTGAGCTTCTTCATTGGCCCGTTTCATTGCTTCCGCCGCGCGCTGCAGCGTTGCCAGATCGTCTCCTTTCATGACAGCTTTTAGCTGCGATAGGTTATCCATCAACTGCTTGAATTGCCGCGTTTGCTCGGCGGCCTGTTGCGCTTGGTCAAACCGCCCGTTATTGATGAATGTGGCAGCGGCGTCGGTCGCGCCTTCCGGCGGTGCGAATTGCCACACTCCACCGCCGGTTCCACCGGCAGAGCCGCCGCCTCCAAAAAAGCCGTCGCCAATGCCGCCGCCACCGCCAGTGCCCGATTTCATCTGGGGGTTTTCGCTTTGCGATCCGGCACTGGCGCTGGATACCGCTGCCTTCCCATGCGCGGACTTGTTTGAGACCGTTCCAGACTGAGCTTGGGGGGCATCGAGTTGTTGGATCACCTTTTCGACTTTGGCCAAAACTTCGGGGGTGCCTTGAACAATAAGTGTATTCGTACGCGCGTCGGGGACAAGCGTTAACCCAGCGAACAGCGTTGCCAATTCAGGCACAATCGCCGAGGCATCTGCGTTCGAAAGTTTGAACAACCTAAGTTCTTGTTTTTCTCCCTCAGGCGTTACCATGCCATTTGATCGTACTGTGATCGGAATTGAGTCTGGCGTTCCTGACACGATGACGCCCGTAATTGCGTCGGGCGATCCTGGCGTCGTCACCGAAGTGGCAGCGGGTGCGCCAGGCGTAACGATTGCCGTCGCATGGGGAGCACGCCGCCCCTGAGAAGCACCAGCGGCTGACGGAGGCGGAGGTACCGCTGGAGTGCTGGGCGCCTCAGCTTGACCGTACAGAAAAGCCGCACACATCAGCCCGTACATGAACACCGCCAACATAGCCACGGAAGAAAGTGTACATTTCATGGTTTTCGCTCCTGTCGAGTTTTTTCAGGTGTGGGTGGGTGATCTTCCAGACGGCTTTCCAACCGGCTGATATCGGATTGCAATTGATTTAATTCGCTGGCGATACCGTCATCGTTCCAGATTGCCGAGGGCGTGACGAATATCGGCCTGAAAGGACCGGCGCTGCCTGGCTGACGATTGATTGGTTCGTCGGCGTATTCCGGCACAGTGGCCGCCGAACCGGGAGTATTCGCGACAGAACTTGGCGCCGCTGGCGAAACAGCTGTTTCTGTGCTCGGCCACCAACGGATGGCAATGGCGGTGACGAACGCAACCGCCGCGCATGTAGCAGTTGCAACGGAGACCGCTCGTATGCGGTCGGACAGAAGAAAAGAAGCGGCGCGCCGCAGATGGAACGCGTAGTGCCCGGCGGCGCGCCGCGTGGGGGTTCTTTTAGATTGCTCAATTAAATTAATCACCGCCGCCGGCAGCGGCACAACATCGGGCTGCCGCAAATGGGCCAAGCATTGCTCCAGCAAGTGCGTGACTTCCTGGGCGGTTTGAAAACGCGCATCGGGATTTTTTTCGTGCAGTTGGCCAATCACGGCGACCAACCAGCTCGGAATTTCCGGATTGATTTCGCTAATCGATTGTGGCTGTGCATCGCAAATGCGCTGCAACGTGCCATAACTGGTTTCGGCTCGAAACGGCAGTCGGCCCGTGCACATGGCGTACATCACGCTCCCCAGGCTGAATAAATCGCTGCGCGAATCGACCAGCTCGCCTCGGGCTTGCTCAGGCGACATAAACTGCGGCGTGCCGGCAATGATGCCAGTTCGTGTCAGGCTGGCGTCATCGGCGGCGCGGGCCAGACCGAAGTCGGTGATTTTCAAGCGCTCCACGCCATCTTCCAACATGATGTTGGCGGGTTTAATGTCACGATGCACCAATCCTTGGGCGTGGGCGGCGGACAAGCCGGCGGCAATTTGCACCGCCACACGCAAAATTTCGGATGTGCCCAGCGGGCCATGGGCATCGAGCCGTTTTTGCAGCGACGAGCCGCGCAAATACGGCATCACAAAGTAGGGTAGAGGTCCCGAATCGGCCACGCCATGAATTGCCACCACATTTTCGTGCACGACGGAAGCCGCCGCCCGGGCTTCACGGGCAAAGCGTTGGCGCGCGGCGCCGCTGGTGGCCAATTGAGGAGCCAATACTTTAATAGCCACGTACCGGTTGAGCGCCGGATCAAGTGCCTTCAGCACCACGCCCATTCCGCCGCGGCCGACGACCCCGGCAATTTCATAACCGCCTAAGCGGCCCAGCATGCGTGGATCATCGGTAGGAGCGAGGTGGGATAGCACGCTGTCGACAGCCTCACGCTGAGCGTCCTCGACCGCTTCGGAATCGGTGCTGTGTAAGTCAGCACGGTTGTGGCCCACTTCGCCGGAGGACAGCGATCCAGAATGCGCGCGGTGCAATTGCGCGCCGTGCAGCGGTAAGGCCGGATCGGAGCTAAGAAATGTGCGGATCCGTTGCCAGTCGTCGGGCTGGCCCGCACTTAATTCCAGCGCTGCCCGGCAGGCAGGGCAAACTTCCAAATGCGCCTCAAAAGCCGATCGCTCCTCATCGCTAAGCGAATCGTTCAGGCAGCCTTCGATGTGCCGCGGATCGCAAGTGGGCTGGAGATTGTTCATGAGGAAATTGCATTGTCACTATTACAACACACACAGCATCAGTAAGAATCTAACAGCACTTGGAACGTTTTTATGACGGCAGCTCGGATTCTCCGTCATCAAATTCGCACACCTTTTCTTTCAGCCGTCGCATAATCCGGCTACGGGCTGCATAAACGGCACCGGAAGAAAGTCCGAGCCGCTGGACGGCGTCTTCGATGGTCGCATTTTCGACCGCTGTAAGCCAGAAGGCGTTCCAGGTGACGGATCGGAATTCGTGGCGGATACGGTTGGCGGCCCAGCGGAAAACCTCACGCCGTAGCTCCAGGCGGATGAGATCAGAATCGGGCATGCGGGCCGAATGCTCATTTAAATTTGACATGACGGTGGAACCACCGACTGCTCGATCAGGCGCAGCCCGTGTCAGAGCATTGATAATTTGATTTTGGGCCACGCGATGCAGCCAAGTGCGAAATTTGGCCCGCGCCGGGTCAGTTTGCCAGCGGTCGATGGCTTTGGCGATGGCCGACAGTACTTGCTGCGACAAATCTTCCGCGTCGGCATGTTGCAGGCCTTTACGCAGCGCCAGCCGGTAAATCACGGGTGTGTAAATGCTTGCAAACTCTTGCCAGGCCGCTTGATCAGAGCGGTCGCTCAGCCGGATTAGCAGGCTGGGTCGCGTTTCCGGCGATGGACTCATAGGCGTGTGGGGTGGGAAGGAATCTTCCTATAAGATACACACTGGAGCGGTCAAAATCTGACACGGCTGCTCTAAAAAAACTTAAGTTAGTTTGGGGAAATCAGTTGGCCAGACGTTTCCGCATCTATTCCAGGAGGTGTTTATGGTGGTTACGACAGGCAATGAAGTCGAGGGATATAAGGTCGCGTCTTACATCGGGCTGGTACGGGGAATTGTGGTGCGGTCGCCCAACATCGCTCAGGGTTTGATGGGCGGACTGAAGGCGATTGTCGGCGGCAACATTGAATCGTATGCCACCGTGTGCGAGCATGCCCGAGAAGAAGCTTACGAGCGGATGGAGCAGCACGCGGCCGAGCGCGGGGCCGATGCCGTGATTGCGGTGCGTTACGACGCCACGGAATTTATGCAGGGCGCTACCGAAGTGCTGTGCTACGGCACGGCGGTCAAGCTAACACGCACGGCATGAGAAGCGGCTTTAATATCCGCTGGAGACGCCGGGAATGATCCACACGGCGGCGGGGCGCGCCGGGCCGATCCAGGTGTTTGGATTGTAGCCGTTGCCAATCCAGGTGGGCGACAGCGGGCCGGCAAAGGGATCAATGCCGGACGTCGGCCGGAGATTGGAAACGCCGTACCACTGCTGGGCCGCAATGCGAGCGCGGCGCTGATTCGCTTCGAACTCGGCGGCCGCGCGAACCGCGTTTCTCGGGTCGTCATAGCGGCGCATGGCTTGCTCGTAAAACCACATCTCGGGCGTGGCGGAAATCTCGCCTGGTGAGACTACGGGAGTGCTGGTGGTCGCGGAGACCGGCATGGCGGTTCCCGAGCGAACGTGAATAGTCGGCGGAGCATCGCCAGCCCGCCCTGGACTGGGCATCAATGCGGCGAACAAAATCGCCCGAAACGCAAGCGTATTCAGCAACCACGACAAAGCATTCCGCATTGGCAGTAACTCCGGCAATCTCGAGAAATCGAAGCGTCCAGTCCGAAACGAAACAGTCCGCTGGTAAACTGTAGCGCGCAAGCCTAATTTTCGATTCGGATGGTGCGGCCTCTGAAGATTAGCGCGGTTGTCGCAGCGGCGAGGTTCGACAGAACCCGGGTCCGATGGTGCCGATGCGGCAAACTTTGCAGGCGACTTCGTGACGGCTGGCGAAATTGTCACATGATTACCCGAGTTTTTTGGGCCTGGGAACACGGCCCCCGTGCCGGCGACGTTTGCCGCGGCCTTTTCCGTTGTCGTCGGCATGGAAATCGACTTCGCCCACTTTTTTGCCTAGCGAATCGCGCATTTTGGTGATGCGATCGCGGATTACGCCGGCGCGTTCGAATTCCAGTGCTTCGGCGGCGGCGTACATTTCGGCTTCTAACTCGGCGAGGTATTCCTCGGTGATGTATTGCGCTTCGTCGGTGCGGCCCACGGCGGCATTGGCCCGGGCATGGGCGGCAGCTTCCGCCTCGATACCATCGCGGATCGCTTTTTGAATGCTGACCGGCGTGATGCCATGTTCGCGGTTATACTCCTGCTGCATGGCGCGGCGGCGATTGGTTTCTTCAATGGCGGCTTGCATCGAATCGGTGACCGAGTCGCCATACAAGATCACGGTGGCATCAACATTGCGCGCTGCACGCCCGATGGTCTGCAACAGCGAAGTTTCGCTGCGCAGAAAACCCTCTTTGTCGGCATCTAAAATCGCCACGAGCGACACTTCAGGCAAGTCCAACCCTTCGCGCAGCAAATTGACGCCGACCAGGGCTTCGAATCGGCCGGTGCGCAAATCACGCAACAGCTCGACGCGTTCAAACGCATCCAGCTCGCTATGCAGCCATTTACACTTCACGCCCTGTTCGGCCAAATAGAACGATAAATCTTCGGCCAGGCGCTTCGTCAGCGTGGTCACCAACGTGCGCTGGCCAACCGCGGCCCGTTTTTTAATCTCCTCCAACAAATGCGGCACCTGGCCGCGGGCCGGATGGATTTCGATCACCGGATCCAACAAGCCCGTGGGACGGATGACTTGCTCGATGAACTCGCCGCCGGTCTGCTGCAATTCGTAAGGACCGGGCGTGGCGGAAACGTAAATCACTTGATTGATTTTCTTTTCCCATTCGTCGAACTTCAGCGGCCGGTTGTCGAGCGCGCTGGGCAAGCGAAAGCCGTGTTCCACCAGCGTGCTTTTACGGCTATAATCGCCGGCGTACATGGCCCGCACTTGCGGCACGGTAACGTGCGATTCGTCCACAAACAGCAAAAAATCGTCCGGGAAAAAATTGTAGAGCGTGTCGGGAGTGCTCCCCGGCGGACGGCCGGACAGCGGGCGGCTGTAATTTTCAATGCCCGGGCAGTAGCCCATCTCTTGCATCATTTCGATGTCGAAGCGGGTGCGGGCGGCCAGTCGTTGCGCTTCCAGCAGCTTGTTGTGATTTTTGAATTCTTCCAGTCGCTGCTCCAATTCCTGTTTGATGCTTTCGACCGCGGCGTGAATGCGGTCTTCGGGCATGACGAAGTGCTTGGCCGGATAAATATAGACGGTCTCGAGCCGGTCGATGGTCTCGCCGCTGGTGGGATTGATGATCGACAGTTTTTCGATTTCGTCCCCCCAAAACTCGATGCGGTAGGCGAATTCTTCGTACGCCGGCCAAAGCTCCACGCAATCGCCGCGAACCCGAAACTTGGTGCGGGCGAATTCAATATCGTTGCGTTCGTAATGGATGTCGACCAGTTTGCGCAGCACATGGTCGCGATCGGTTTGCTCGCCGACACGCAGGCCGACCATCATGCTGCGGTAATCTTCCGGCGAGCCCAAGCCGTAAATGCACGACACGCTGGCCACGATAATCACGTCGCGGCGGCTGACCAGCGAGCTGGTGGTGGCCAAGCGCAAACGGTCGATTTCCTGATTGATGGACGCGTCTTTTTCAATGTAGATGTCGCGCTGCGGAATATAGGCTTCGGGCTGATAATAATCGTAATAACTGACAAAATAATGGACGGCGTTGCGGGGAAAGAACTCTTTGAATTCGGAATAAAGCTGTGCGGCCAGCGTTTTATTGTGCGACAGCACCAACGTGGGGCGTTGCACGTTCTGGATGACGTTGGCCATCGTGAACGTTTTACCCGAGCCCGTCACGCCCAGGAGAACTTGCTGTTTACGGCCCGTGCGCAGTCCTTCCGTAAGCGCGGCAATGGCCTGCGGCTGATCGCCGGCAGGTTGAAACGGGCTGGTTATCTGAAATTGCACGCTGATATCCTCGCAAAGTTCGCCGAATCTTCAATTCTAGGGCGATTGGGAGGACTTGGCCACGGCGCGATTTTCCTGCGGCGGCGGCGGTTCTTGTGGCTGAGCTTCAGCCGCCGCTTTCGATGGGCCCAAAGGCAGCACGTATGCTTTAAGTCTTTCCAGCGTTTTCGGCCCAATGCCGCGGACGTGACGCAGATCGTCGACCGATTGGAACGGACCATGCTGCTGGCGATATTCCACAATTCGCTCGGCCAGCGTTTGGCCGATCTCGGGAATGGTAATCAGCTCCGGCCAATCGGCCGTGTTCACGTCCACCTTAAACTCCGCGGTCGCCTGGTTGGCGTGCTCGATTTCGATCAGCCGGCCGCGCAAGCCCCCTTGAGCAACCCAATACCAAGCCAAAGCCACCAGAGCGAAAAAACAAAACGCGGCGGTCACCGCTTGATCGGCGCGGCGTAAGAACGATTGTGAGGTTGCCGATTGGGGCGGTTGCTCGTCAGACATGGCTCTGGGGATCGAAGCAGGTGGTTCTTTCGCCGTGACGCAAATCTGATTATGCTGCGCTATGACAACGTAGTGTATCTGGCCGCTTGTACAGATTTTGAATTTCGACCGACTGATCCCGGCGCGCCGGGATCGAGCTCTGAAAATGCCCACAGACTTTCATCAAATCGAATGGGATGCTCTCGTGGCCGACGAGTGCCGGAGGATCATTCGCGCGGCAGTGATGGAAGATTTAGATCGTGGGCAAGATTGGACCACCGTCAGCCTGGTTCCGATGGAAGCCACCGCCCGGGCGGCGCTGGTGGCGCGGCAAGCAGGGGTGATCGCCGGTTTGCCAGCCGTGCAATTGGTGTTGGACGAGATGGATCGCCGGCTGCAGTTCACTCCTGCCACGCTCGCCGGCAAGTCGATCGCCGATGGTCAGGCAATCCAGTCAGGCGCCACGCTGGCCGCCATCGCCGGCCCGGCTCGAAGTTTGCTTACGGCCGAGCGATTAATTCTCAATTTTGTGGGTCGATTATCCGGCATTGCCACGCTAACCAAGCAGTTTGTCGATGCGGTGGCCGGCACACAGGCCCGCATTTACGACACGCGCAAAACCACGCCCGGTTGGCGGCGGCTGGAAAAGTACGCCGTGCGGCAAGGGGGCGGACACAATCACCGCACAGGTTTGTTCGATGCGGTGCTGATCAAAGATAATCACCTGGCATTAGGCGGGGCGAGGGTGGGATTAAAACAATTCAATCCGGCGGCGGCCGTGCGGCAGGCGCGGCAGTTTATCGATGAAAATTTTCCGGCCGATGATCCGCGCCGGCTGATGATTGTGGAAGTGGAAGTCGATTCGCTCGTTCAATTGGAGCAAGTGTTGCCGGAGCGGCCGGATATTGTGCTGCTAGACAATATGAGCGTGGACGATTTGCGGCAGTCCGTGGTGCTACGCAACCGTTTGGCTGCGGAAGTCGAATTAGAAGCTTCCGGCGGCGTGACACTGGCCACGGTAAGGGCCATCGCACAAACCGGTGTCGAGCGGATCAGCGCCGGCGCCCTGACCCACTCGGCTACTTCGCTGGACGTGGGCTTGGATTGGCTGGCAGAGCCGGACTAATCGTCGAACTCATTTTGTGCGGTTCCGGCTTTCTGAATGAACCTGGTAGACCCCCGGAAAAAATGGCATTATGATAACCGTCATCGTGGAATTTCAGGCTGACTGGCCTCTGTGGGGTGGCGAATTCCAGGTCTTCGTGTGTTGCGGTTTTCATCGCCGAGAGTCTTTTTGGATGGAGATGCTTTATGAGCGCGATCGGTAACACCCAGCGAATTTACACATGGTGGTTGGCGGTGGTTTTGTTCGCTTGCGGCATAGCATTTGGATGGGTAGCCAGAGCAGACGACGTGGCCAGCGATCCGGATAATCCGTTTGCCACCAGCGAAGAAAAAGCCGCCGCTGCCCCTTTTCGAACGTGGAACGATAATAGCGGTAAATTCCATATTGAAGCCAAGCTGTTGCGCTTGGAAGATGGACAGGTGGTTCTGCACCGCCGTGACGACAAGGAAATTTCTGTGCCGCTGGATAAATTGTGCGATGCGGATCAAAAATATGTTGCCAAATTCACCGCCAGCAATTCCGCACCCACCGCTGAGAAACCGGCCGCGGGCGGCGTCGACGCCGCCCCAGTCCCTGATACAACCCGACCCAAACTTACTGCCACCGACTTTACGGCAGCCAGGCCGCTTGATTTGACCGGCTCAGCGGAGTGGAAATACCTACCCGACTTGGCATTGGCCGGCGACAAACTGCCTGCATCGCGAGTGCCGTTGAAGCCGGTCGATTTTTTCGATCGGCTGCAATCGATTCTCCTATTGCCCAAGGAGAAAAAAGCCTTCGTCATTTTTTATAACGATTTCAAAACTCATGTCAGCCAGGTGCAGGCCTGCAACTTGGTAAGCGGCCAACTGGATACCGCCGCTGTGTTTGCCCGCGACGAAACGCCCATCGACATTTCGCCCGATGGCGCTTTGGTGCTGGCACGGGTGGAACGGGCCGGGAGCGACGACAATAAGCTGTCGGAATTGCGTCTTTACGGCCGCGACGGCAACAAAGTGAAACCGATTCAAGGGTGGAAGCCGTTCATTGCGCCCACTTCGCCGGAGCATGAGGTGGACACGGAAATTTCCTGGGCAGCGTTTTCCGACGCGCACCACGTGCTCACACTGAGCAGCTTTGGCCAGTTGGTTTATTGGGAAGTGCCGAATGTGCGGCCGGTGTGGTCGACCACTGTGGCGTTTGGCACGCAGCCCACATTTAGCGCCGGCCGCAAGTATTTGGCGCTGCTGACCAAAACCGAATCTGCCGGGAATTTTAGCGCGGGACATCCGCTGGGCCGGCAATTGCCGATGACGCGATCGACCTCCGGTATATCGATTCTGAATGTGGCCGATGGAACGGAAGCGGGGCATCTAAGTATTGACGAAGAGCCGGGCCCGCGGGCAGCAGTGGCCCTGTCCGACGACGGCGCGCGATTGGCGCTTTGGCAAATGGGCAGAATTCGTGTATGGGACATGCAGAGCCACGACATGGTGCGCGATTTTGGCTTTTCGCAACAATTGCCCCTTCCATTTCCTCAGACGTTGGTTTGGACAACTGACAATCATCTGTTGCTGAACAACAGTATTTTGGTCGACGTGGAACGCCGCATTCCGATTTGGTCTTACGATCATATGCAGGAAGCTACCGCCGTGCGCGACGGCAAAGTTTGGTATCTGGAAGACGGGGCCAAAGGAAGCATGGTCCTGGCATGCGCCACGGTTCCCAACAAAAATGTGTTGGATTCGGTCGCCGGGTATAAGCCCGAAGATTTGTTGGTATTTCACCCGGGAATGGAAGTTTCCATCGATTTGCAGATCAACGGCGATGCGGACGAAATGGACGGCATTCGCAATACCATTGAGGAACGGTTGATGAAAAACGGCATGAAAGTTACCGCCGACAGCAAAGTAAAACTGCTGGGAACCGTTGAACCCGGCAAAACGGTGACCGTCCGATACCATTCGTGGGGAATGCCTCCTTTTTCGGCGCAAGAACATGAGGTGAACACCGAGGTCTTGACGCTGAGCCTGCAAATCAACGGCGAATCGGTCTGGAAGTACGAGTCCACGACAAGTCCTCCTTCTTTCTTGCGATTGCAGGAAGGGGAAACGATCGACCAGGCTTTGGAACGCGTGATGAAGCAGCAGGAAGATAATTTACCCAAGCGCTGGAGTAGCATTTGGATACCTACCTATCTGGCCCGCATTCCCGGCAGTTTGCTGGAAGGCGAAAAGCCACAACTGCCACAGCCTAAGGCGAAGCCCAGCCGAGAGCGCACGACTTAGAAAATAGCGATTTGCAAGGATCGCGAGCGTTTCAATGGTAAGAAGCGCACGGCAAGCGCCACGGGTTGTGCGGATGCGCTAACCTGTAGACTGCGCGTTTTCTTTTCGCAACATTGTTTGCAGTTTGTGGCAGCGGCGGTTTCCAATGCGAAACAAAATCGGCGTGCCGCCAGCTTGATCGTGGGAAAGACAAGTGAACCCTATTGAATCGCTTGCGCTTTCTCGCAAGTTCTCCTGCCGCGGCCTCGGTTCATTTGACCCAGGTCGCTCGGAAAGTATGGTTTTAATGTCTCATGTACCTTGGGGAGGGGTACTGGGCGTTGGCGCGGCGGGGCAAGCTGGGAGCGTGAGGGGACCCTGCCGCGCCGTTTTTTGCGCTGTGCAAACCGCTCATTCTCGACTCGCCGTTTTTCCAAATGCTGGCGTTTGCTCCACGAGCAGCAAGCTGAACTCACCTAGGCCGTGCCATCTAGCCGGTTGCTAGCAGCGCTGGAACGCTTGTCCGAAACCATTTCGCTGCAAGAACCCAAATTCGAAAAACAAACCCAAACAGGAAATGCGGCGCCTTGGGAATTGATGTTGGAAGTTTTTACGGATGATTCCTGGGAATGGGGTTAGGTCGACCTTTTTGATTACCGATATTAGACGAGTCTGGCTAACTTGCGCAGTACCGTGAACGATTCCCCAAACCGCCAATCCCAAAAAGGCTGTTGTGCTATCACCCACAGCCAGGGCGGCAGTCGTTTTGGGCTTCGCTGATTCAATCATGATGGACTGGCAACAATCGCCGGATGACGTACCGACCGCCAGCCGGCGGAGCCGGAGAGAATTCTGTTCCCGCCGTCGCCAGCGGCGCGACAGCCGATGGAGGAACCAACTCGGTTGAAGTCATGGCTAAAACGTCAAAGCTTCATTGGACCCATGTGCTCGCGGCCATTCGCAACAACTCGCGCATGCAACGTCATGTAAGCGAGGATGGGGAAAGTTCCCCAATCGCGCCCAGTGCCTCTCAAATTCCGGCACAGACTTCCCCAGCGCCTGCCGCGCCGTTGCCGCCGGAGTCGCCGAATTGGAGCTTCAATGGTTTAGTCCCGCCCCTTGGCAGTCATCCTGCCCAGCACAGCGCGATTTCGTCAGGGCAAAATGCGATCTACACAAATGCGACGGACGCAAATTCCGTTGCAAAGGGAACGCAGCCATGAAACAACCCAAGCTCAAGAAAGGTGGCTCCAGAATTTCTTCCGAGCTGCCTGCGCGGGATGGAGCAAGGCCGCCCTGGACTTTGGCATTTTGTGTGTTGTGTTGTGCCCTCTCAGGTGCCGGCTGGCTGGACACGAACCAGGCTGTTAAAAGTAAAAATAATGCAGCGAATGACGCTCCTGCGACGCAGGAAGATCGCAAGACAGTCCCGGCCCAAAATATCGATTCGCAGCGTGATGATGCCCAACTTGCAAAGGCGGCCTCGTGCTGGCAACGGGGAGACGTGGCCGGATGCAATAAACTTCTCGGCCTATTGCTGGAGCGAAATGGTAACAACCGTCGGGCGCGGCTGTTGCTAGTCGACGTCGACTTGTTCTCCGGACGCACGGAGCAGGCTGCTGCGGAGTTGCAAACCCTGGTGGCAGCCGATCCGAAAGACGCAGTCGCGCAGCATGCGTTGGCCCAGGTGTTGGACGCCTGCGGACGCCATCAGGAGTCACTGGAGCATTACAAAATTGCCTGCCAGTTGGATCCACAGAACGACGAGTATGCATTCAGTTACCAACGGTCCGCCGGCTTAGTGAGTTTGCCGGATCGCCTCTCCACCTTCGCCACAATCTCCGGCAATAGGCCCAGCAAATCGACCGACGTCAGCAGTCCTCCTTCGACCACCGCGGTTGGGGGCGCTGTGAAATTGGCATCGGCCACTTCGCCCATTCCCGAAGCGGCACAAACCACCGATCATCCTGGCGATGCCCATCTGCAATGCGGCGAATTGCCAACCGCAAATTTGCAAAGTGAGACTTCGCGCCCCGAGGTCCAAAATGAAACTCTGAATCCAGGTAATTCGATCACCTGCGATCGCCAAGGCAACCATTCGCAGGCGGCCGTCGGTGTTTCCGTAACGGATCTCGCTGCTGCCCAGCAGGCCGCCTGGCGTTTGAGCGACGATTCGACGTCACAAAATCGCCCACAAACATTTGCCCCCCCGGCCAAGGTTCACGATTGGCTTGGGCGGCTCGATTTTGGCGGGCCCACCGGCGAAGAGCCAACCGCGACACATTCAGCGCTGAATTCGGCGACGAAAGCACCGTCGAAGGAAATCACGCCTTCGGCCGAGAAAACGCCAGCGCTGGTGAAAATGTCGCCGTTGGAATCGCTGCCATCGTTGGAGAAGCCCCCATCGTTGGAATCGCTGCCATCGTTGGAGAAGCCGCCATCGCTGGAGAAGCCCCCCTCCGTGTCGCGGTCCGAGGCGTGGGGCACTGCTGCTACCCCATCATCGGGAGCCGCCGAGAAGCCGGTTTCTGCCGCCGTGCAAACGACATTACTGGCAGAATCGTCGGGCAGCCAAAAAATTCTGCGGGATCCGCTCCAGCGGGCTGAGGCAGCGCTCGATCGTGGCGATACGGAGACGGCCATCGATCTCGCCAGCGACGGACTCTTGCAAACGCCTGGGCAAGCCGCTGCGTTATACCGGTTGCTGGGAACAGCCCATTACCGGCGTGGTGAATATCAGGCCGCACAAGCGGCTTTGACGCAAGCCATCAATTTGGACAAGTCGGATGCTACGTCTTGCTTCTTAATGGGTTCGACTTTGGATAAGCTTTCTCAGCACCAGGCGGCCATGCACTACTTTTCCGAAGCAGCTCGCCTTGACGCCCACGCGAAATAAAGCCTTTGCAGGTCCTCCCTCAGCCATGGGTGGGGGCTATTTCCGGCATGCAATTCTGCAGCCTTTGCTTCACGGGGATTTTATTTTCGCACAAAACCGGTGGCCGTCGCATAAGACCTTCCTGCGAAAATTGTATGTAACATACGCCAAATCAATGTCTTATGTTGTTTTTCCAATCTTGCGGTCCACCCATATAAACCCTGTGACCCGCCAAGCCTAACTATTTTCTGCATTTAGCTTGACTGGCAAACACGGTGTAATTAGGATGGCCTGTGAGGCACAGGAACATATTCTGCCCGACGGAAACGGGTAGGATTTTTAACGAGAAGAAGGCCGTCGAGGAACGCTCTGTATGTTCAGTTTGCGCGGAAGTTCTTTTTCCAGCGCGACCCAACAGAACCCTTAATTGCGACTTGGCTGGTGTTGGCATTGCGCGCACTTGCTTTGCCAGTTCGGCTTATAAGAGCCCCAGTTCAGGCGCAACGTGGGTCCAGTATCACCTGTTGTTTCGTCGCGGAAAACTTGAACCCAGCATCAATCTGGCGTGCAAGAGCGGAGATCTAAGAGAAGAGATCTGACGACGAATTACGGGTCCTGCTTGCAGGGCAGCCCGCGCAGTGGCAACAAGCGATAGTGTTGCCGAAAGGAACAGAGAATCATGTTATGCGCGCATTGGAATTCTTCTAGGACCAACCGACTAATTGCGTGGGGAACTGCAGTCCTGTTCGTTTTGCTGACGGCTCGCATATCTTGTGCGACTACCTGCAGTTACAGTTTGGGAATTTCCGAAGACTTGTCTTCGCTGGAGTTGGGCGGCCCTTCAGGCCTGCATACCACGGCCGCGGAATGGGTGTATTTGCGCAAACACCCATTTTTGGAGATCACGAACGATCCCACGTCGGATGGCAACCTTACCAGTCTCACCATTCAGTTGAATAATCTCACCCAGAATTTAAAAAACATTACGTCGCCTTCGACTGGAATCGACGCACTGCCGACAAGCTCGCCGCCCTCGATAACATCGTCGACCGCGACGGTCGCCAGTTCGTCGACAGGTTCCGAGGTCACATTGAATTTCGCCAATTTGGCCCCGGGCGCATCGGTCATCTTTCGCCTCGAATTAGACCCCGCCACCGCAGCGGATAATCCGTTTGCCGATTACCGCCAAATATTTTTCACCATTGGCGGCACGGATACCAGCCAAAACGCCGAAAGCTCGGCTACATTCAGCACTCTCAACGGCAATGTCACGGCCGGCCCCAAAGTTTGGGATAACCTGCCGTCGGCCTTGGCTAGTCAAACCTCCTTCGGTATTGCCTTTTCCTGCTTGAACTCGCCCGATACGGTGATTACCGTTCCTGCCATCACCGATAGCAATGCTCCTGTGCCGGAGCCGAGTTCGTTTGTCTTAACGGGCTTTGCAGCCCTGGGATTGTTGATCGCCCGAAAGAAATTCTCTCGTCCTGGTCTCTAATCAAGGAGAATTCGTCGACTGTGCCTGTGAGCCTGCAAATGTCTTAAGCATCTTGGTTCCAATCAAGGAGAGCTCTCGTTGACCTTGCCTCCAACTTTGTGCCACTCTTTTCGTATCTTGCATTATACCTGTGAATCTCCTGTGCATCGTTACGTCAATGGACTGACGTAACGCCCTGCGTGTTTGATTGATCGCTAGACAGAAGTTACTCCGTCCGGCCGATGGGAATCCGTCGGGCGCTAAGCCATCGTTGCTAGTGCCACTGCGGAGTCTGTCTGCCGAGTTGTAGACCTCTGCTGGGTCGGGCTCCTCAAATTTTCTGGCGTTTCTTAGAATCGCCTTCCGCGGCAAAAACGCATCCGCGGCAAAGACGCCAGCGACACCTGAACCGGTTCCCGCCGCTCGATTTTGGTGGCCGGCGGTGCATCATGGAAACGTCGGTAATTCGCACGGAGAGACGATGAGACTCAAATACTCCAA
>Ga0335083_10001631_pt1 | contig 30643 bp, 19 predicted proteins | sample Lox_Sample_42_FD_206716 | JGI IMG/M metagenome (GOLD analysis project Ga0335083, IMG submission 206716) | Soil microbial communities from Loxahatchee National Wildlife Refuge, Florida, United States - Lox_Sample_4.2 | ecosystem: Environmental > Terrestrial > Soil > Wetlands | place: USA...
CCCGGCGAACGATTCCTCTCCAACTGGATCAAGCTCGCCGACGACGACACGGTGACCGTCGTCATTCCGCATTGCGACATGGGCACGGGCATCTACACCTCGCTGGCGCAGATGGCCGCGGAAGAGATGGACGCCGATTGGAGCAAGGTGCGCGCCGAAGCCGCGCCGGCGGAGAAGGAATTCGCCAACGGCCCCTTGATCGAAGCCTTCGCGCTCAACGGCGCGCAGGTGCCCGGTTACCTGAAAAGCACCGCGGCAAGCGCATTCCGCTTCATGGCCGCCGATATTTCCATCCCCGGCGCGGGCTATGTGCCGCAGATTACCGGCGGCTCCTCGGCGGTGCGCGGTACCGGCGTCTTCGGCATGCGGGTCGCGGGCGCGGCCGTGCGCGAGATGCTGATCAAGGCCGCCGCCGCGCGGCTGAACGCGGACGCGGGCGAGTTCCGCACCGCGTCCAGCCGCGTGATTCACAAATCCGGCAAGAGCTTCTCCTACGGCGAATTGGCGAAGGAGGCTGCCGCCTACACGCCGTCCGGCAATCCGCCGCTCAAGGCCAAATCCGACTTCAAACTGATCGGCCAATCGCTGCCGCGCTTCGACATTCCCAACAAAGTGGACGGCGTCAACAAATACGGCCTCGACACGCGCCTGCCGGACATGTGGTACGGCGCCATCCGCATCGCGCCGGTGTTCGGCGGCAAGCTCGTCTCGGTCGATGAAGCGCCGGTCAGCCGCAGCCGCGGCGTCAAGAAGGTGGTGAGGCTGGACGACGCGGTCGTCGTGCTGGCCGACCGTTTCTGGCGCGCCCGCGCCGCGGCCGACACGCTGCAGCCGATCTTCGACAATGGCGGCAACGGCAACGTCACCTCCGGCACCATCCGCGCCCGCCATCTTGCCGCCCTCAACGGCGGCGGCATCAAGTCCGACAAGACCGTGGGCGACGGCGCCGACGCGCTCAAGAACGGCAAGGTGATCGAACGCCTCTACAACGTGCCCTATCTGGCGCATGCGCCGATGGAGCCCATGAACACCACCGCGCTCTACAAGAGCGACGGCACGCTCGAGGTGTGGGCCGGCACGCAGGACGGTTTGGGCAGCCGCGACTTCTGCGCCAAGGCTGCCGGTCTGCCGATGGAGAAGGTGACGTTCCATCTTCTGCCCAGCGGCGGCGCGTTCGGACGCAGGCTTCCGGGGCAGTGGAACTTCCTCACCTATGCCGTGAAGACCGCGATGCAATGCCAAGGAACGCCGGTGAAATTGATCTTTACCCGCGAACAGGACATGCAGCACGATTTCTACCGTCCCAACGTCACCAGCCGCTTCAAGGCCGCGGTCGACGCCGACGGCATGCCTATCGGCTGGGTCAACGACTACACCACCGACGACACCGCCAATCCGCAGGCCTACATCGTCTACGGCGTGCCGCATCAGGCCTATGGCGCGGCGAAGGTCGAGACCCACGTACCGACCGGACCATGGCGCAGCGTGGAGGCGTCCTGGCACGGCTTCTTCATCGAGTCGTACGTCGACGAATTGGCCCATGCGGCCGGCAAGGATCCGTTCGCTTTCCGCCAGGCGCTGCTGGTGGACAAGCCCCGCCACCTGGGGACCCTCAACATGGCGGCCGGGAAAGCGGGCTGGGGTACGCCACTGCCACCCAACATGGCGCGCGGCATCGCCCTGTTCGAAAGCTTCGACACCATCGTGGCGCACGTCGTCGAAGCCGAGGTTGCGGACGATGGCACGGTGAAGGTCCATCGCGTGGTCTCGGCCGCCGATTGCGGCTATGCGGTCAATCCCGACGGCTTCAAAGCGCAGATCGAAGGCGCGATCGTCTTCGCGCTGAGTGCGGCACTGCACGGCCAGATCACCATCGACCAGGGCGCGGTGGTGCAGCAGAACTTCCCCGACTACGACATGGTGCGGCTGGCCGAATGCCCCGACATCGAAGTCTATGTCCATGAAAGCGACGCGCCGCTCGGTGGCGCGGGCGAGCCCGGCACGCCGCCGCTGGCGCCCGCCCTGACCAACGCGATCTTCGCCGCCACCGGCATCCGCATCCGCGATCTGCCCGTCGACAATGTCCGGCTGGGGAAGGCGGCGCGGCAGCAAGCGGCGCTGTGAGGCGTCGAACAGGTTGGGAATAGTTCATCCGCTGCGCGATGAACGCGGTGCAACCGCTTGATTTCGCGGCAAATGGCGATTCGGCCGGTTAACCAGAACTTGAGGTAGCGGCTTGCCTCGCCTGTCCCGGAATCTTACACTTCTTGGTAAATTGAGCCTGGGGGTTGGGACCGTGCTTCGCAAACTTGCCATCGCCGCCGCGGCCATCGCCGCCGCCTATGCCTGTCCCGCCGCCGCCGGACCGTCGGGAAAGGGCGTGCAGCTCGCCTGGTTCCAGAAGGACAATATCTTCCGCTCCGGCCTGCGCGGCACGCACACGCTTGCGCTGACCTTCGACGATGGGCCCAACTTCAACACGCCGTCCGTGCTGGACGCGCTCAAGCAGTACAACATCAAGGCGACGTTCTTCATCGTCGGCGTCATGGCGCATGCCTATCCCGCGGTGCTGGCGCGCGTTGCCGCCGAGGGTCATCTGCTCGGCAACCACAGCGCCACCCATCCGCTTCTGGGCGGCCATTACGACGACGATCCGCAGGCCCTCATCAATCAAATCCGCATCGTCCACGACGACATCGCGCCATTGTCGCCCGCGGGCACGATCTTCTATTTCCGCGCGCCCTACGGCGCCTGGCGCACCGCGCATGCCGCGATCCTCAACGCCGATCCCGTGCTCAAGAACTATGTCGGCCCGATCTATTGGGACGAGGGCGGCTCGATCGAAATCCGCGGCGGCTACATCATGAGCGCGGCGGATTGGGACTGCTGGCACCGCGGCTGGGACGCGGAGAAATGCGCCAAGGGCTATCTGCGCGAGATCCGCCGCGACAATGGCGGCGTCGTGCTGATGCACTGCATCCACACCCACAGCGGCGATCTGGTGCGCGCGGTCCTGCCGATCCTGGTGGCCGAGGGTTACAATTTCGTGCGGCTGGATCAGATTCCGGAATACAAGCAATACGAGACGCCGCAGCCGGCCGCGCCCGTCGTGGCGCTGGCCAAGGCGGACTATCCGGTCAACGCCGCCGCCGGCCGCTAGACTCCTGGCAACGCAATCTTAAGCCTGCCGTTCTAGGCTGGGTTGCATTTCGTTGCGGTGCCCGCAGTTCTCGCCATGTCGCAGATGCGCCTGAACCTCAATGGCGTTACCACGCTGCTGGTGGATAGCGACCACTTCACCCGCGGTCTGGTCGCGCACATGCTGCGCGGCTTCGGCATGGAATCGCCCACCGTGTTCAGCAACGGCCGCGACGCGAAGGATTATCTCAAGAACCACATGGCCGATTTGATCCTGGTCGAGGCGGTTCTGCCCGACATGGACGGCGCGGCCCTGATCCGCTGGATCCGCCGGCGCGAGAAGAACCCGCTGCGTTTCGTGCCGATGATCGTGCTGACGGGCTACACCCAGCTCGACAAGGTCTCCGGCGCGCGCGATTCCGGCGCCAACATCGTGGTGAAGAAGCCGCTGTCGCCGCAGGTGCTATACGATCACATCGCCTGGGTCGGCCGCGTGCCGCGCCCCTTCATCGAGGCGGGCGATTACGCGGGCCCCGACCGGCGCTTCAAGAGCCTGCCGCCGCCCGGCGGCATCGAGCGCCGCGTGGTGGTGGAAAGCGAAGACGACGACGATGAAGACACCGCCGGCGGTTCCGCCGGCACGGCGGAGGCGGCTGCATGACCATGAAGCGGACCTATTTTCCTCAGACCCGCCTGTCCAAGCTGATTGCGCGGCCGGGCGCGGTGACCCGCGACGAGGCGCTCGCCAAGGCGCGGGACGGCATCGAGGAAATGCGGGACGAGAGCGTGGCCGAGATCGAACTCGCCATCTCCGCCATCGAGACCGCCGTCGCGCTCGCCGATGCGCGCGGGCTCGCGCCCGAAATCATGGCCGCGATCCTCAGGCAGGGCGACCGCATCGTCACCTTGGCCGGAACCTTCGGCTACGACATGATCGACGCCGTGGTGCGCAGCCTGTGCGACGTCACCGGCGGCCTGATCCAAGCCGGTTCGCGCGACGCGGCACCCATCGCGGTGCATGCGCGCGCCTTGCGGCTGGTCGCGCCGAACGCAAAGCCGCTGGCGGACGACGACGCGACCCACATGCTCTGCGAGCTCGCGCGCGTGGCCGAGCACTATCAGTTCGCCTCGTTCGAAACCGCCGCCGCGCAACTGGCCGACCAGCCCGCCGCAGCCGGCGCAGGCTGAGAAGCCGTTCCGGGCAAGTTGTTTTTCGGTTTTTTCTTTTGCCCTGGCGACCGTCAAGTTCTTTCTACCATCGTCACCACCGATTTCAGCGAATGCCTGGTGGCGGATGGGGTGGGATTCGAACCCACGAGGCCCTTTCGAGCCTGCCGGTTTTCAAGACCGGTGCCTTCAACCGCTCGGCCACCCATCCATGCGCCGAACCTATCCATGCGCCGGGGTTTTGCAATTCGGCCACAGTTGTCGAATCAACCGGCGGCGGACTTCGCCTGTAAGGGCCTGAAACCGCGGGCCAACATTACAGACCCGCCGGGCGTCACCGAAACGCCTCGCAATCGTCCCGGAATGGGAACTTTGCCCAAGGAGTCCGCGGCGTCTTGGCTCAACATGACAGGATTATGAGCTTGGTTTGCCTTCCGCCCGCGTGTTAGCCTTTACCGGCATTGGCAGCTCGCGCGTCTTTTGACTGCAGGGGAGGGGATATGCGCTATCGCTTTGGATTGGGATTCGTAGCGGCAGTCTTCGCGCTCAGCGGCGCCGCGCAGGGCGTGCAAGCCGGTCCCGGCGGCGTCATCACGGCGCGCATCGACGATGCCGCGCGCGTCACCCTCGTCGGCAACACGCGGCCCGAGGCGATCGCGCAAAACGACCGCGGTCCCGTCGACGACAGCTTCCGGCTCGACCACATCCAATTGCTCTTGAAGCGCACCGACTCGCAGGAGCGGGCGCTGAACGACCTGATCGCGCAACAGCAGCAGCGCGGCTCGGCGAACTATCACAAGTGGCTCACCGCGGCCGAGTTCGGCAGCCGGTTCGGCGTGGCGCAAAGCGACATCGACAAGATCACTTCCTGGCTCAAGGCGCAGGGCTTTCACGTCAACGGCGTCGGCGCGGGCCGGATGACGATCGACTTCTCCGGCAATGCCGGCCAGGTGCGTCAGGCGTTCGCGACGCCGATCGACCGGCTGAGCGTCGACGGCGCGAACCACATCGCCAACATGCGCGATCCGCAGATCCCGGCGGCGCTGGCGCCGGCGGTGGCGGGCATCGTGTCGCTGAACGACTTCCGGCCGCACACCAATTTCGTGAAGAAGCGGGTTAATCCGCACCTCACGGGCGATTGCGCCGGCTACGGTGCGTGCCTGGCGATCACGCCGGCCGATCTGGCGACGATCTACAATCTCAATCCGGTGTTCGATTCGGGCGTCACCGGCGCGGGCCAGACCATCGTCGTCATCGAAGACACCGACGTCTACAACACCGACGACTGGACGACCTTCCGCTCCACCCTCGGGCTTTCGGGCTACACCACCGGCAGCCTCACCCAGGTGCATCCCGGCGATTGCGACGATCCCGGCGTCAACGGCGCCGAGGGCGAGGCCATCCTCGACACCGAGTGGGCGAGCGCGTCCGCGCCGGGCGCGGCGATCGTGCTGGCGAGCTGCAGCGACAGCTTCGTCACCTTCGGCGGCCTGATCGCGCTGCAGAACCTGCTCAATTCGCCGGCGCCGCCCGCCATCGTCAGCATCAGCTACGGCGAATGCGAGGCGCTCAATGGCGAGGCGGCGAACCGCGCCTATTACGACACCTATCAGCAGGGCGTGGCGGAAGGCACCACGATCTTCGTCTCCAGCGGCGACGAGGGTGCGGCAAGCTGCGACGCGAACCAGGCGGTCGCGCGCCACGGCATCGGGGTCAGCGGCTTCGCGTCGACGCCGTTCAACGTGGCCGTGGGCGGCACCGATTTCGCCGACACCTATTCGAACTGCAAGGGCCATCCGTTCCCGAAATGCGATCATCAATATTGGAACGCCACGAACACCGAGGCCTATGGCTCCGCCAAGTCCTACATCCCGGAGATACCGTGGAACGACTCGTGCGCCAGCGTGGTGACGTCCGTCTTCGAGACGGGGTCCGACGTGACGTATGGAGATGACAGCCTTTGCAACACCGGCGGCTACGCGACCACGGCGTCGGGCAGCGGCGGTCCCAGCGGATGCGCGACGGGCGTGCCGCTGCAGCAAGGCATCGTCGGCAACACCTGCGCCGGATGGCCGAAGCCGTCCTATCAGGCGGGCGCTTTCGGCAATCCGTCCGACGCCGTGCGCGACATCCCGGACGTCTCGCTGTTCGCCTCGAACGGCTGGTGGGGACATTACTTCGTCTTCTGCGACAGCGACGGCGACGGGTGTTCCGGCGCGCCGCAGAATTGGGACGGCGCGGGCGGAACCTCGTTCTCCTCGCCGATCCTCGCCGGCATGCTGGCGCTGATCGAGCAGAAGACGGGATCGCGGCAAGGCAATGCCAACGTCGTCTTCTACCAGCTCGCCGCGAAGGAATACGGCAAGAACGGCAGCAACAAGTGCAACTCCTCGCACGGCGTGCACGCGGCGAAGGCGGGTTGCGTCTTCTACGACGTGACCGCGGGCGATTTGGACGTGGACTGCGTGGGCCGGCACAATTGCTACCGGCCGTCCGGACGGCTCGGCGTGCTGTCGACGGACAGCAAGTCCTATCAACAGGCCTACGGCACCACGGCGGGCTGGGATTTCTCCACCGGCCTTGGCACCGTCAATGCGGCCAATCTGGTGAATGCGTGGCCGTAAACTCGAGCGGGACGATCGCGTAGCCCTATATCGAATCTGGTTGGAAAGCAGGGGGTATCCAATGTCGGCAATGAACTTCGGCGACCATCAGGTTGCGCGGACAAGCAATCTGGCCGGCATGCCGCGAACGGGCGGCACGGAGTGGCTGAGGCGCGGCATGGTCGCGTCGACCTCGCTTTTGGCGATCACGGTCGCGCTCGATCACGCACAGGCCGCGGCCGAGTGCGGCGCGCCATCCGGCGGCGTCGTCAATTGCGCGGGCACTGCCTATCCGAGCGGGATCACCTATTCGGGTTACGACGACCTGACCGTAAATGTCGGCGCCCCCGCCGGCCAGAACGGCGCGGTGGATGTGAGCGGCGGCGGAATCGACCTCGTCGGCTACATGGCGGTGGGCACCCATGCGAACTACCTCTTCGCCGGCAAGAACGTCACGATCGACAGCGCGGGCGCTTATGGCGAGTTCGTCTATGATAGCGCAAAGAAATCCGCCTTCGCCGGCATCTACAACGGCGCGAGTGTAACCGCGAGCGCCGGCGACGGCATCGTAGCCTATGCCGTAGCTACCAAGGCGAACGCAGGCGCGATGCACAATGTTGGCGCAACGTCGTACGTCGAAAATTCGGGCGACGTCAGCGCCTATCATTATGGCGTCGGCGCGCTCGCATTGAGCATCGCCGAGAATGCCGTGACTTCGTCGGCGACATCGACCGCGACCGTTGTCAACACGGGTGACGTAAGTACGACGGGCGTTGGGACGCCGTTCTTCGGGTTTGGCCCCGCCGGTATCGGCGCGTATTCCGAGTCTCGCGCCTACGCCACGACGGATGGAACCTCATATGCGGGCTCTCTGGTCTTCATATCCAGCTCCGGTGCGGTGAACACCACAGGTAATTATTCGCCTGGTATCGCTGCTCGCTCGGATGCTCGGGCTCTTGGCGCTGCCGCGACCAGTTATGCATCGAGCACGGTCGACAATGCCGGAACGATCATAGTGGCGGGCGAGGACACAGAAGGAGTTACTTCAACGGCGTTTGCCGGCGCCTACAACGGCACCAACATTGCGGGAAGCGCCGTCGCGTCCATCTACAACACCGGCGCGGTGACGGTTTACAATTCGGAACGCTATGCGATTGGCTCGGGTGCATCTGCGTGGGTCGCCGGCGATTTCGGGACGCAAAGCGCCACGGCCAATGCGTCTAGCTCGCTTCAGAACACCGCATCTCTCACAGTCCTTGGCGGTACCGGCTACGGTATGGAGAGCGGGAGTAGCGCCTACTCATCTGCGTACGTGGACGCCACGTCGAGTGCACATTCTACGCTTTTGAATTCCGGAGACCTCTCCACGACCGGTTATCCCGATGCGACCGGGGTTGCGGCCGGTGCCGGCGCGAAGAGCATAGCGCTGAAGTACTCCGCGGACTCTCATTCAAACGCCACCGCCTATTCTTCGCTGTCAAATTCCGGCGATGTCCAGGCGAGCGGACGATTTGCGGCTGGCGTTTACGGCAGTGCCTTTGCAGAGTCCTATGCGGGAGGCGTGGCCGATGCGCAGGCCACGGCCATTGTAGAGAATTCAGGAGCGATCGCGAGTCAAGGGACCGCGGTATTCGGATTCAGCTATACCAAGGCCGAAGGCGACTATGGCTCGACAGCGACGAGCAACACGAATGTTACGAATTCAGGGGCCGTGGCGGTCTCGCATTATTACGCGACGGGCGTGGGCGGTGCCAGCGAGGCTTTTGCCAGAGACTTTTATAATGCAGTGGCCAATGCGAATACTCAGCTCGGCAATTCGGGTGACATAACCGTGTCCGGGACATCTGCGACGGGGATATACGGCGGCGCGTACGCTCGGTCCAATTCCTATGCGTATTTGTCGCAACCTGGAATGGCCGCTGCCAATGCGGCAGTGTCCCTTTCTAACACCGGCAAGGTGACCGTTTCCGGAGACTATGCGATTGGCATCCAAGCTAGGGCAATCGCTTCAGGATTCGCTTTCGTTCCGGCCACGGCCTACGCATCAGCTTACGCCAACAATTCCGGCCAAGTTACCGCGACCCATTATGGTGTCACATCGCTAGCGATCTCGCGTTCGGACAGCTATCAATCCGCAACGGCCACCTCTGTTGCAAACGTCGTGAACTCCGGAACGGTCCACACAACCGGCTCTGCGATCGGCTACCGCACCTTTGGCGCGGTCGGCGTTGGTAGCTATTCACTTGCGTCGTCGGTCGCCTACGCCGGCGGCTCCGCTGTCGGCACAGCAAATTCGACGGTCACCAACCGCGGCGGCGTGAAGACGGTCGGTTATCAGGCCCACGCCATTGCATCCGGGGCCGTGACCTATGCCAATGCCTCGGGCGGTTATGCGCGTGCCAACGCTTATGCCACGGCGGACAACAGCAAATCGATCCACACCGGCGGCTACGAAGCGCAGGGCATTCTGGCGTCCAGCCAGGCCACCGCCGGGCGCGACAGTTACGGCTACCTCACAAACACCTATTACGCCTATGCCGTTGCGCACTCGACCGTGGACAACAGCGGGAAGGTCACCACCGAGAACGCATTGGCCGGCGGTATCCGGACGACCGCGGTTTCCGCCGCCTATGGCGTTGTCGACGCCACGTCCAACGCCGGTTCGTACGTCACCAATTCCGGCGCGGTCACGACGGCCGGGCCCGGTTCCGACGGCCTTTATGCGGGCGCCGGCTCTTTCGCCGGTTCGTACGGCAGCGATTCCGCCACCGCGACCGTGACGGTCGGCAATTCGGGCGCGATCACGACGAATTCCATTGCATCCGACGGAATCGACGTGTTCTCGGCCGCCGGCGCCTACGCCTACTACGACGCGACGTCGACGGCGAAGGCCACCGTCACCAATTCGGGCGCGATCGCGACATCGGGCGACTATTCGGACGGTATCCAGGTCTATGTCGGCGCCGAAGGCGGCGCGGGCGTCACCTTCACCGGCAACGCCACCGCGAACGTGTACAACGCCGGCGCGATCACGACCGAGGGCCAGAGTTCCGCGGGCATCTTTGTGCTTGCGACGGACCCCAGCATCGCCGATCCGGCTTACGTGACGACGCACGCCTACACCTACAACAATGCGCCGATCGCGACGGGTGGCGACTTCTCGCCGGCGATCGCATTGTATGCCCAGGCTTTCGGTTTCGGAGCCGAAGTGACGGCGTATGCCACGGCGGGCGTCGTCAACAAGGGCGATCTCGGGACCGGCGGAATCGCGTCCTACGGCATCGTCGCGTCGTCGGTGGCTTACGGTGATTCCTTCACCTACACCGGATCGGTCCAGGCGGCCGCGCTGACTTCGGTCGTCAACTCCGGCGACATAACGACGTTCGGCGACTATTCGACCGACATCGTCGCCAAAAGCTTCGCGCATTCCTATTCGGCGCTCTACAGCACGTCCTATGCCTCGACGGCGGTCGTCAACAGCGGCGCGGTCCGCACCGTCGGCATCGACGCGTCCGGCGTCACCGGCGAGGCGGACAGCTACGCGCTTGCCTTCTACGGAAGCCCGTACACATATGCCTATGCCTCCGCCGTCTCCAACACCACGGTCGTCAATTCCGGCGCGGTACGGGTGCCACACGACAATGCGAGAGGCGTGTCCGGCGTCTCGCGCTCCGCGGCCTACAGCGCCGGCTTTGCCGGCGCGGCATCGATCTCCTCGGTGTCGAACTCGGGCAAGGTCCATGCGGCGAGCTTCGGTGTCGCCGCCGCCAGCTACGCACAGGCGTTGGGCATCTACGGCGCGGCGTCCTACGCATCGGCCAGCGTCCAGAATTCCGGGCACGTGAAGACGCAGGGCCCCGAAGCCCTCGGCGTGGTCTCGTTCGCGCAAGCGGAAAGCGAGAGTTTCTTTTCGGACACCGCGACGGCCAACGCCTATACCGAGAACAGCGGTCAGGTCCAGACGATCGGCCAATATTCGGGAGGCGTCGGCGCCGTTGCGGTTGCTCAAGCCTACAATCTCACCGGCTACTACACCAAGAGCTACGATGCAGCCTATGCGAACGCGCGCGTGAACAATTCCGGCGCGGTCTCCACCTACGGCGCGTTGACCTATGGCGCCAACGCCGTCGCGGCGGAGAGCCTCGCCTATTCGGGCAATTATCCCACCTGGTATGGCGACGCCTTCGCGACCGCCACGGCCGACAATTCCGGACCGCTCTCGACCACGGGCGACAATTCCGCGGGCATTCTCGCGGGCTCGATTGCCATCGCTAACGGAACCCTGGGCGCCTATGCCAGCGCGACGACCACGGTCGACAATTCGGGCGGCATCACCACGCAGGGCTTTGCTTCGGACGGCATCGACGCCTCCGCGCAGGCGACGGGGACCGCCGTCGGCTATGGCACAGCCTACGCGGACACCAGCGTCAAGAACAGCGGCGACATCGCGGTGTCGGGCGGCTATTCCGCCGGCATCTCCGCCGTGTCGACGGCGGCGGCCTCGGCCCCGTACTATGGGGCGGTTTCCGCGGCCACCGCGAGCGTCACCAACAGCGGCAATATCCAATCCACCAGCACCTACAATCCGGCTTACGTCTACGGCGTGGTCTCGCCCGGCATCGCGGCGATGGCCTATTCCTATTCCTATGGCGGCTTCCTCACCACGTCGGGCGCCTATAGCGGCGCGTCGGTGCACAACAGCGGCAGCGTGAGCACCGCGGCGAGCTATTCGCCGGGCGTCATCGCTTACGGCTTGAGCGTCGCGGAAGCGACCTGGTCGCAGGCCGGTTCGAATGCCAGCATCGTGAACTCGGGCGACGTGACGACCACCGGCGCATACGTCGCGCCGGACCTCGCGGCCGTCTCGGTGGCCTATGCCTTGCCGTATTTCGGTTCGACGACGGCGGTGGCGACGAGCTACGTCGACAACTCCGGCACGCTCGCGTCGTCTGGCTTGGCATCCGACGGCATCCGCGCGGCATCCTACGCGTTCTCGGGCAACCTCTATCTGTCGTACTACAACGGCATCGCCACCGCTTACGCGTCGACCGCGGTGAAGAATTCCGGCGCCATCGGCACGAACAATTACCTCTCGGACGGCATTGACGCGAATGCGACCGCCAGCGGCTATGCCTATTACGGCGGGGCCTCGACGGCCGCCGTGTCGGTGATCAATTCCGGCGCGCTGACGATCAATGGCGCGTTCTCCGATGCGATCGGCGCGTCGTCGAGCGCCTTCAACTACGCGATGGCGAGCCTCTATCCGGTGAGCTACACCAACGCTGTCGCGGCGACGATGGTCAACAATTCCGGGGCGCTGAACACCTATGGCGATCTCTCGGACGGCGTGCGCGCCACATCGAGCGCGTTCGGCCTCGGCGGCTACAACTCCACGGCCAAGGCCACGACCGCGATCGTCAATTCCGGCGACGTGACGACGACCGGCTTCGGATCGGATGCTCTGGGCGGATTCGCGACTGCCGCCGCCTATGGCGTCTACAGCGCCAGTTCGACCGCGACGGTCACGGTCTACAACACGGGCAACCTCGCCACCTCGGGCGACGTCTCCTACGGCATCAATGCCTTCTCCTACGCGGGCGGCGGCTCGAACTACAATTGGACGGGCGACGCGAGCGCGACCGTCGTCAACAAGGGCAACATCACCACCGCGGGTTACGGCTCCTTCGGCATCTATGCCAAGGCCGAGGATCCGGGCCTGATCCATGCCGGCCCCAACGATCCCGCGCACGCGACGACCGCAAGCTACGTCTACAACGGCGGCGCGGTCCTCACTTACGGATATCTGTCGTCCGGCGTGGTGTCCTACAGCGACGCGCTCGCCGGCGGAGATACGGTCCAGACGTCGGCCACGGCCGGCGCGGTCAACGCGGGCACGGTGACGACTTACGGACCGCTCGCGGCCGGCGTCGTCGCGAATGCCTACGCCTATGGCGCCGGTCTGTCCGGTCCGGCCACAGTCAGTTCCACGGCCAGCGCCAGCGCCGCAAACGTTGGCTCCGTCGTCGCGGCCGGGGATTTCTCGGTGGGCGTCGCCGCCACTGCCTTCGCCGGCGGATATTCGTATTACGGCGGCGCCGTGGTCACCTCCGCGACGGCCGACGTGAACAACGGCGGATACGTCCTCGCCACCGGCGAGGGCTCGGACGGCATCGACGCATTGTCTTCCGCGGTGTCGCTCAGCACCGGCGCGGACAGCTCGGCCACGGCGAAAACCACGGTCGAGAACACCGGATACGTCGCCGCGACCGGCGACTATGCGGACGGCATCCTCGCGTCTGCCGGCGCCTATTCCGCCTACGGACCCGCGGCCAGTTCGGTCAAGGTCACGAACGCGGGCTCGGTCACGGCCAGCGGCTATGACGGCGTCGGCGTGTTGGCGATCGCCGACACGGTTCAGATCGTCAACCAGCAAGGCGGCAGCATCGCCGGCGGTACGGGAGCATATGGCGCGGGCGTCATCGCCTTGGGCGCCAACGTCTCGCTCGACAATGCCGGCTCGATCGGTTCGGCGAACGATTACGCGATCGGGCTGACCGCGCTCTATTCCGCCACGCTCACCAACGAGATCGGCGGAACCATCACGGGCTTCGTCAACGCCCATTCCTACGATACAACCTTCAACAACTACGGCACCTGGATCGCCACGGGCGGCAACAGCCACTTCAATCCGGGCGTCGGCGGGACCAGCGTGATCGTCAATGCCGGCACGGTGCTCGCGGTCGGCGATCAGCAATTCCACGGCCTGACCAAGTTCGACAACATGGGCCTGCTGTCGCTCTCGGCGGCAAACGCATCGGGCGCCCGTCCGCCCTACGAGACGCTGGAGATCAGCGGCGACTTCGTGGGCGACGCGGGCAGCACGCTGGAAGTCGGCTCGAACATGAGCACGACCGCCGACGTGCTGAAGGTCGACGGCGCCATCACCGGGTCCACGCTGCTCAAGGTGGACGCGAGCGGCCCGGCCGGCCAGACGACCGGCAACGGCATCCTGGTGGTCGATGCCTCCACCGGCACGACCTCCAGCGGCAACTTCACGCTCATCGGCAACACCACCGCCGGCACGCTGGTCGACGGCGGTTACGAGTTCTCGCTCGGCATGGTTCCGGGTTCGGGCGGCGCGGGGGACTGGTACCTCACCTCCAAGGTCTATCCGGGCGTGTATGAGTTCGCCGGTCTCGGTTCTTCCGGTTTGAGTTTGTCGGAACTCGCCAATGGTTCTCTGCCCGATCTGTTGAGCACGCTCGGGAACGGTCCGCAGAACCAGGCATCGGCCGGCGATCCGGTGCAGGTCGCGAGCAACGACGCGAGCTTCGTGCCGACGTCGCCGGGACAGTCGACCGGCGCGGCGGGCTGGGGCCGTTACGACTATGCCGATCTCTCCATCAATCCGAGCGGATCGAAATTCGCCGATTACGATCTGAAGGCCTCGGTCGGCCAGATCGGCGTCGACGGCACGGTGCAAGCGAACGGCCACACCGGCGTCTTCGGCCTCTATGTCAGTCCGATCAGCGCCGACGCCGACTTCAAATATTTCGGCGCCGCGCATATGAACACCTCTGGCTACGGGCTCTCCGGCTACGGGCTGTGGCTCGGCGATCCGTGGCGCGCCGGCCTCATCATCAGCAGCGACCGCTTCTCGACGCGTTTCACCGACAAGTACATCGGCACCAACGCCAAGGTCGACCAGAACGCGATGAGCGTGAAGGGGGCGGTCTCCTACACCGGGCAGATGGAAGACGGCATGTTCTTCGAGCCGTCGGCCGAGCTGGCCTTCACCCGCGTGAGCGGCGCGAGCTTCGTGGACGGCGCCGGCGACACGGTGAATGTCGGCAGCACGCAGAGCCTGGTCGGCACGCTGAAGGGCCGCATCGGCAAGACGTTCGACGACGACGGCAAGGCGATCACGCCTTACGCCGAGCTGCTGGTGAGCCAGGAGTTCAACGGCGACACCCGCGTGTCGGTGGGAAGCTTCACCTTCCACTCGAGCATGAACGGCACCACGGTGAAGGCAGGCGGCGGCGTCAACGCGCTGGTCTCCGGCAACGTCTCGCTCTTCGCCAATGCCGATTACGTCGGCGGCGATCGGCAGAACGGCTGGCAGGGCTTCGTCGGACTGCGCTTCGCGCAATAGGGAACATCCGGCGGGCGGCTCCTCCGTCCGCCGGTTCCTTCCATCCGCGTCTTGGGGCGGCCGCCGGGCCGGTGTAGGGTCGGCGGGTCCGCAAGATTTCCATCCGCCCTCGTTGGAGGCATCGTGAGCACCACCGGCGAACGTCCCGCCGCGCCGACCGGCGACCCGACGGGCGCCGCACCCGGTCCCGGCCCGCATCAGGAGACCAAGATCACCGCCTCGCGCGGGCTGGGCGATTGGCTGCTCGCCAACCGCTGCAGCATCGCGTTCACCTCGTACCAGACCGGCGAATTGTTCCTGCTGGGCGTGCTTCCGGACGGGCGGCTGTCGTTCCATCAGCGCCACTTCGTGCGCGCCATGGCAATGCATGGGGATTCGCAGCGCATCTATCTGGCGGTGTTGAGCCAGGTGTGGCGGCTGGAGAACGTGCTGCGGCCCCAGGAATACGCCAATGACGGTTTCGACCGGCTCTACGTTCCGCGCAACGCGCAGGTCACCGGCGACCTCGACATTCATGAACTCGCCATCGAGCCGAGCGGACGGGTGATCTTCATCAACACGCTTTATTCGTGCCTCGCCGCGTTCAGCCGGAGCGACAGCTTCATGCCGCTGTGGAAGCCGAACTTCATTTCCAAGCTCGCCGCCGAGGACCGCTGCCATCTGAACGGGCTCGCCATGGAGGACGGCAAGGCGCGCTACGTCACGGCCCTCTGCCGCAGCGACGTCGTCAACGGCTGGCGCAACCGCCGCGCCTCGGGCGGCACCATCATCGACATCAGCGACGACCGTATCGTCACCGAAGGGCTTTCGATGCCGCATTCGCCACGCCTCTACCGCGGCGATCTTTGGGTGCTGGATTCCGGCCGCGGCTATCTCACCAAAGTCGACGTCAAGACCGGCCGCGTCCATAATGTCGCGTTCTGTCCGGGCTTCCTGCGCGGGCTTGCCTTTGCCGGCCGCTTCGCGGTGGTCGGCCTGTCGCTGCCGCGCGACGGCAATTTCTCCGGGCTCGAGCTCGACGGCGAACTGAAGAAGCGCGACGCCGATCCGTGGGCGGGCCTCAACGTCATCGACATCAACAGCGGCGACGTGGTGCAGTGGCTGAGGCTCGACGGCCATCTGCGGGAGACCTTCGCGGTCAGCATCCTTCCCGAGGTGCGTTGCCCGATGGCGGTGGGCCTGATGACGCAAGACATCCTGACCCATATCACCGTCGAGCAGAATCCGGCCGTAACCTAAGTTGTTGAAATCCGGAAGTTTTGTGTAATCTTGCCGAGCCATTGGGAGACGCCGAGGGTGTCCATCGCCACGACCAAGATTCAGAATCCGGAAGCCGCCGCCGCGCGGGGCGCCGCCGACGCCCTGGTGAACGAGGGCCGAACCGCGCTGTCGCAAGGCAACGCGACGCAAGCCGAATTGCGCGCGATGCAGGCGCTGCAGCGCGCGCCCAAGCATCTCGGCGCGCTGATGCTGCTCTACGATTGCCGCAAGAACCGGCCGCAGAAGGACGCGGGCTACGAAGACCTGCTGCGCGCCATCGTCGCGCAGAAGCCCGATCTGCCGCTGCTCATGATCGAACTCGCCTATCTTCTGTTCACGCGCGGCGAGCGGGTAGAATGCGAAAGACTGGCACGCCGGGCGTTGCGCGGGGCGCCGCGGCATCCGCGCGCGCACGGTATTCTGGGCCTGATCTTCACCGAGACCAATCGCGCGGCGGCCGGCGAATATCATTTCCGCCGCGCCATCGAGATCGAAGGCGAAAGCGCGCGCGTGCTGATCAATCTCGCCGGCTGCCTGAAGGCGCTGGGCAAGGTCGAGGAGAGCGAGGCCGCGTATCGCGGCGCACTCGCGCTCGAGCCCAAGAACGTCGACGCGCTGCTGGGCCTTTGCCGCCTGGAGGAGGCGCGCCGCGATCTGCCGCGCGCATGGGACTATCTCAAGCAAGCCGACGAGGCGAGCGACGGCAAAGGCGATTTTTCGCTCACCCGCGCGATCCTTTATGGCCGCGAGAAGAAGAACGATCTGGCGGAAGAGGAACTGACCAAGAGCCAGACCTCGGGCAAGCGCCTGACCGCCATCGCGCGGCTGGAGCGTGGCCGGCTTTACGACCGCATGGAACGCTTCGACGAAGCCTGGGCCGATTACGTCGAGGGCAAGCGGCTGTGCCGCGAGGTGCAAGGCCGCCGCTACCGCGAGGGCCTGGCGAAGGACCAGAACCGCCGGCTCACCGCGTTCTTCCTGCGCGGGCGCATGGATCTTCTGCCGCGCGCCGGGGTTCACGCCGGCAAGCCGCAGCCCATTTTCATCGTCGGCTATCCGCGGTCCGGCACCACCATGGTCGAGCAGACGATCACGGCCCATCCGTCGGTTTCGGCCGGCGACGAGCTGCCCTTCATCAACGACATCGCGCGCACGGCGCCGAGGCTTCTGGGCAGCGAATTGCGCTATCCCGAATGCCTGGCCGATCTGTGGTTCGGCGACAACCGGCTTGCGCTCGATCAACTGCGCGACGTCTATCTTCAGCGCTCGGAGCAATTGGGCATCTGGGAGGAAGGCGCGCGCTATTTCACCGACAAGATGCCGCTGAACGAGACGCATCTCGGCCTGATCCACATGCTGTTCCCGGAATCGCCGATCGTTCACGTGCGCCGGCATCCGCTGGACGTGCTGATCTCGAATTTCTCGAACTTCCTGACGCACGGCTTCGAGCAGGCGTTCGATCTCAAGACCTCGGCCGCGCATTTCGCCATGACCGACGAGTTGGTGCGTCACTACCGCGAAAATCTCGACATGCGCTACCTCGAAATCCGCTACGAAGATCTGGTGGCGGATCAGGAAAGCAATGTGCGCAAGCTTCTCCAATTCCTGGATCTCGCATTCGATCCGCGCTGTCTCGACTTCCACGACAATCAGCGCTACGCGCGCACTGCGAGCTATGCGCAGGTGACCGAAAAGCTGTACGACAGTTCGGTCTACCGCTACCGCAAATACCGCAAGTTCCTCGACGAAGCGGTCGAGATTCTGAAACCCGCCATCGCGCGGCTGGGCTATCCGGCGGATTGAGCGATGGAGCCGAAGCGGGATTGGCGGGACACCGTCGCCGAGAAACCGAGGCTTGCGATCGCCGCGGTGCTTGCCGCGATGGCGCTCGCGGGAGCCAGTGGCTATTACCTCGGCGCGCGCAACGCCGGGCCGCGCGCGGAGGTACCGGTCGAACGGACGGCGGCGGCGCCGGACGGCGCGAAACGCCAATGGCAGCCCTTGCCCGAACGCAACTTCGGCGATTGGCGGCTGATGTGCCTGCAGAATGCGAAGGGCATGAAGCGCTGCGAACTCGTGTTGCGGGCGATCGCGCAGAAATCGCATCAGCTCCTGGCCGCGGTCGCGGTGGGGCAGGGGCCGCGCGGCCGCACGGTGTTGACGGTGCGCACGCCGCCGGCGGTGATCCTGCCCAAAGGCGTCAATCTGAAACTGGGCGACACGGATTTGGGCGGCTTGGCGTTCGTGGCGTGCACGCCGCGCTTCTGCCGGGCGGTCCAGGAACTGGACGACAAGACCGCGACCGCGCTCGGCGCCGCGGACGTGGCGGGCATCCGCTACACCGTGGCCAATGGGCGGGAGATCGGCTTCAAGGTCCCGGCCAAGGGCTTCGCCGAGGGTTTTGCCGCCTGGAAGGCCGAACAGCCCGCCGTGACGCCTGCCGCGCCTGCCGCGCAGTAAGCCTAAGGCGGCGCTCGCGGGACCGCGCTGCCGCGAATATACTGTGCACATTGGTTTGACTCCGAACCCCAGGGTATGCGTATGGCCTTGCGCGCTTTCGAAACCGGCACGGGCGGCGGAGCCCGCGACGAGCGCGACTTCTTCGAACAGCTCGTGGCCGCCTCGCGGCTGCAGGCCGCGGCGCTGGAGCGCGCGCGGCACTTGGCGCTCGAAAGCAACGAGAGCACCGCAACCATCCTGACGCGGCTCGGCCTGATCGCCGAGCGCGACTTGGCCGAGGCGCTGGCCGAATTCCTGCGCCTGCCGCTGGCGCAGCCGGAGGACTATCCGCTGGAGCCGGTGGCGGAGGACCAGCTCGGCCGCCGCTTCCTGCACGAGGCCGCGATGATCCCCCTGGCCGACGACGGAGCCGCCATCGAAATCGCCGTCGTCAATCCGTTCAACAGCGCCGCCGTCACGGCGGCGCAATTCGCGCTCGGCCGGCCGCTGCGCCTGCGCATCGCGCGCCAGGCCGATTTCGATTCCGCCTTCGCGCGGCTTTACGACCAGGGCGGGCTCGCCGCGCCGGAGGCGGCGCCGGATTCCGGTCCCGACTACGCCGACGAGCGCGCCGAAGACGACGTCGACCGCCTGAAGGACATCGCCAGCGACGCGCCGGTCATCCGGCTGGTCAATTCGCTGATCGTCCAGGCGGCCGAGATGAAGGCGTCCGACATTCATCTCGAACCCATGGAATCCGAATTCCGCGTCCGCTTCCGCATCGACGGCGTGCTGCGGCCGATGGAGCCGTTGCCGATGCGGCTCGCCGCGGCGGTGATCTCGCGCGTCAAGATCATGGCCAAGCTCAACATCGCCGAGCGAAGGCTGGCGCAGGACGGACGCATCGCCACCGCCGTGCGCGGCAAGGACGTGGATTTGCGCGTCGCCACCACGCCCACGGTGCACGGCGAAAGCGTGGTCATCCGCATCCTCGACCGCAGCCACGTCGCGCTCGATCTTCCGTCCTTGGGCTATGACGATGCCGTGCGCGCGCGCCTGGAGCCGCTGGTCCGCCGTCCGCACGGCATCGTGCTGGTGACGGGACCCACCGGCAGCGGCAAGACCACGACGCTCTATTCCGTACTGACCGGTATCAACACGGTCGAGAAGAAGATCCTGACCATCGAGGATCCGGTCGAATACCATCTCGAAGGCATCAACCAGGTGCAGGTGAAGAACCAGATCGGCCGCAGCTTCGCCAATTCGCTGCGCGCCTTTCTGCGTCACGATCCCGACGTGCTGATGATCGGCGAAATCCGCGACATCGAGACCGCGCAGATCGCGGTGCAGGCGGCGCTGACCGGCCATCTCATCCTTTCCACCCTGCACACCAACGACGCGGCGAGCGCCGTCAGCCGCCTGCTCGACATGGGCGTGCAGGACTATTTGTTGTCGTCGACCTTGAACGGCGTCGTCGCGCAGCGGCTGGTGCGCATCCTGTGCCCCGATTGCCGCGAGCCCTATGAGGCGGACGGCGACATCCTCGAGCGCTTCCGCTTCGCCGCGGCGGGCAAGCCGGTGACGCTTCACCGCGCGGCCGGTTGCGCCAAGTGCTGGCATACGGGCTACCGCGGCCGCACCGCCATCGTCGAGGTGCTGCCGGTCGGCGACCGCATCCGCCACGCGATCATGCAGCGCGCCGATGCCTCGCAGATCGCCCGGCTCGCGCTCGAAAGCGGCGTCGAGACCATGGCGATGCACGGGCTCCGCAAGGCGATGGCCGGAATCACCTCGCTCGACGAAGTGCTGCGCGTCGCGGTCGCGGAGTGACGATGGCGCAGTTCCGCTACAAGGCGATCGACGATTCCGGCCTGGTGGTGAAAGGCGTCGTGGAAGCGCCGTCCAAGGACCTCGTGGTGCGCCAGCTTCGCGGCGAGGGGCTGTATCCGCTGAGCGCGGCCGAAGAGGGCGCGGGGGACCAGATCGGCGGCTGGCTCAGGCGTCTGCTGCCGAGCCGCAGGCCGTCGGCGCGGGCGCTCGCGACCGCGATCCAGGAACTGGCGATGCTGCTCAAGGCGGGGCTCGAGATCGACCGCGCGCTCGCCATCCTGATCGGGCTGTCCGACATCGGCAGCTTGCGCGAAACCTTCACCGCCGTGCGCGACCGCGTGCGCAAGGGCGCGAGCTTCGCCAATGCGCTGGCCGCGGAATCCGCGTTTCCCAAATTCCACCTCGGCATGATCCGCGCCGGCGAATTGGGCGGCACGCTGAGCGAGACGCTGCAGAGGCTCGCCGATTACATCACCCGCTCGCTGGCGGTGCGCGAGGCCATCGCGTCCTCGCTCGTTTATCCCGCTCTCCTTCTGTTGACGGCCGGGGGATCGGTGACCGTGATCCTGGTCTTCGTGCTGCCGGAGTTCCGCTCGCTGTTCGCGGAAGCCGGAAAATCCCTGCCGCTGTCCACGCGCATCGTCATGGACCTCGGCGATCTGGTGCGCGATTACGGCTGGCTGCTGCTCATCGCGCTCGCGGTCTTCGGCGCATGGCTGTGGGAGGGCCTGCGCCGGCCCGCGTTCCGCGCCCGCGCCGACGCGATGCTGATGCGCGTTCCGCTCTTGGGTCCATTGTTGGTCTCCATCGAAGTCGAACGTCTGATGCGCACGTTCGGGATGCTGTTGGCGAGCGGCGTGCCGGTGCCGGCCGCGCTCAGCATGGCCAAGGACGTGCTCTCGAACACGGTTCTGGCGCGCACGCTGGAAGACGCGGCCAAGAGCCTGCGCGAGGGCGAGCGCCTGGGCCAGCGGCTGGCGGCGACCGGCGTGTTTCCTTCCACCACCGTCGATCTCATCCGCATCGGCGAGGAATCCGGACGCCTCGAAGAGATGCTGATCCGCCAGGCCGATCTCGACGAAGTCCGCATCCGCCACAAGATCGACCGGCTGCTCGCCATGCTGGTGCCGGTGCTGACGCTGGTCATGGGCGCGATGGTGGCGGGCCTGATCGCCTCGCTGCTGCTCGCGATCCTCAGCATCAACGACCTGGCGATGCAGTGAGGCCGTCGATGTCCCTTATCGCCAAGCGGCAAGATTGCGATGCCCGCGAAGACGGTTTCACCTTGCTCGAACTCCTTGTTGCGTTCGCCATTCTGGCCGTCGGATTGACTGCCATTCTGGCGGCGTTCTCCCAGGGCCTGCAGCGCGCCCGCGACGACCGGCAGGAGGCGGCCGCACGCGGTCTTGCCGCCTCGCTGATGTCCCAGACGCTGGTGACCTGGGACCCCGAAAGCAGTTCCGGCTCCGCGAACGGGTACGATTGGCAGGTCACGCTCAGCCCATTCGGCGACGCATCCGACGTGGCGGCGTGGCAAGCGCGGGCGCGCGAAGTCCGCGTGACCGTGCAATGGGCCGACCGCGGCGGCACGCGCCGGATCGCGTTGTCTTCGCTTCGGCTTGCGCCGGCGCCGACGCCATGAATCGCGCGCAAACATTCATGAGCTGCGACGACGGCTTCACGCTGCTCGAACTCCTCATCTCGATGGCGCTGCTCGGAATGCTGGCGGTGGCGCTGTTCGGCGGTCTGCATTTCGGCGCGCAGGTTTGGCGCGCCACGGGCGAGTCCAGCCTTACGCGCGACCGCGTCCTCATCGCCCAGGAAATCCTGAAGGACGAGATCGGTTCGGCCTATCCCAAATTCGTCCGCGTTTCGGCGAGCAATGCCTATGTCGAGTTCGACGGCGCGGCCGACCACATGACCTTCCTGGCGCCCGCGAAGTCGCCGGCCGGCGCCTTCGATTGGGTGACCGTCGGGCTCGCGACCGTCGGCGGCACGCCGAGCCTCGTTCTCTGGTCCTCTCTCGAATTGCAGCCGAATGCCAGGCCGCATCTCGACACGGTGCTGCTCAAGGGGGTGCGCTCGCTCGACATCGGCTATTACGGCGCCACCAATCCGCGCGACGTCCCGTCGTGGCACGACAGCTGGACGAACGCGCTGACCATGCCCACGCTGGTGCGCATCCGCGCGACCCTGAGCGACGGCCGCGCCGTCTGGCCCGATCTCGCGGTCACGCCGCATGTTTCCGTCGATCAGGCCTGCACGTATGATGGCCTGACGCATTACTGCCAGGGACGGTCATGACGGCGACGCAGTACCCGGAAATCTCCGGCACGCCGCGGCAGGTGATTGCCGGGCTGTGGGCCGAGTGGACGGCGGAGATCTCCGCGGTCCTCGGCGGACGGCTGGCGGCGCGCTGGCGCGACGACCGCGCCAGCGTCTGGCTGGATGCCGGGCCCGAGACGGCCGCGCTGATCCTGCAATCCGCCGACGGCGTCCGGCTTCTGGCCGAAGGACCGGCGCGCGAGTTTCCGGCGCTGGTCCGGCAGGCGCGCGCCGTGCAGCGTTTCGATTCCGTCATCCTGCGATTTCCTTCCGCGTCGGTGCTGCATCTCGATCTGTCGATGCCGCCGGCGGCGCCGCGCCATCTGCGCGAGGCCGTCGCGTTCGAATTGGAGCGGCTCAGTCCCATTCCGCCCGACAAGCTTTATTTCGACTTCCATGCCGGCAAGCCGACAGCCGAAAAGCGGCTGCCGGTCGCTTTGCGCGCCATCAAGCGCGAAGTGGTGGACGACGCCGTGGCGCAGTGCCACGCGGCGTCGCTCACGGTCGCTGCGATCGCCTTCGAGGACGATCCGCGCGAGGCGCATTGGCGCAGCTTCCCCGTCGACACGCTCGCGTTCCTGCGCCGGCAATGGACGCGCTGGGGCGCCGGCATTCTCGCCGGCGCGGCGCTGCTTCTGTTCGTCGCCGCGCTTGCCGGGCTTTATGCCCGCGGCGCCGACGCGGATGCGGCGCTTCAGGCGCAGCGCGAGGCGTTGTCGCTCAAGGTCGCGGCGATGCACCGCCTCGAACAGCGCATCGCCGACATGCGCATCCAATCGCAATTCCCCGCGGCGCAGAAGCGCGCTCCGCTTCTGTTGGAGGCGCTGACGCAGATCACCCAGGTGCTGCCGGACGGGACCTGGCTCACCGAGTTCTCGGTCGAGAACGGCAAGGGCCACATCGTCGGCTTCTCCAAATCGCCGTCCGACCTCATCGCCGAAATCGATCGGTCGCCCCTGTTCGCCAACGCGCAGTTCAACGCCTCGCTGACCGGCGCGCAAAGCGGCACCGAGCGCTTCGATCTCACCTTCGACATCAAGCGGCCGCCGCAGCCATGACCGCACCCGCCTATCTCCGCGGCCGAAACGGGGCCCTTCTCGCGCTGGGCGCGGCCGTCTGCGCCGTGCTCCTCCTGATCCTCGTTCCCTTCGGCGTGGCCTTCGTCGCGCAGTGGCAGGACATCGACGACGCCAAGCGCGAAATCGTCGCCGCGCAAGACCGCTTGGCGCAGCTTCCGCAACTCGAACGGCAATTCGATGCGCTGAACCAGAGCGCCGCGTCCACGCCGGGCCTCATCAGCGCCGATTCCACCGCGCTCGCCCAGGCGCAGATGCAGAGCCAGATGGCGTCCATCATCGCGGCCAATGGCGGCGCCATGACCAGCGCCCAGATCCTGCCGACCGAGAACGAGCGCGGCTTCGACGTGGTGGCGATCCGTTACGATCTCTCGCTGCCGCTGTCGGGCCTCACCGGACTTCTCTACGCGGTGGAAACGCACGCGCCGTATTTCTTCGTCGGCGACGCGGACCTCCTGATGATGAACGACTGGAGCTCGGATCTGGGCTTCATGCCCGATCCGACGATCCAGGTGCGCTGGGTCGTGCACGCCTATCGCTGGAGAGGCCGGCAATGACGCCGTCGCTCTCCCAAATCCGCGCCGTCCTCACCGGCCTGTGCGCATTGCTGCTGGCGGCGGTCGTGTTCGAGGCGCTCGCGCCCATTCCCGATTGGCAGCCGCCGCCGCCCGCGCCCGTCGCCATCGCGGCGCCGCCGCCGCTCGCCAACACGGTCATCACGCCGTCCAAGGACGCGTTCGCCCTGATCGGCCAACGCGACGTGTTCGATCCCAAGCGCGCGCCATTGAAGTCGGCCGCGGCCGCCGCGGGCGGCGGCGCGACCTCCATCGGCGACCTGACCCTGGTCGGCATCATCCTCGACGGCGATACCAAGCTCGCGCTGCTGCGCGTGCCGGGCGAGCCGCAGGCCGTCGCGCTGAAGGCCGGCGCCAGCCTCAACGGCTGGCAGGTCGTCGGCATCGGCAGCGACCGGGTGACCATCCAAGGCGCGGACGGGCAGCACGTGCTGGTGCTGAACGCCGGAAAGGCGGCGCCGAAGACGCAAGGGGATGCGGATAATCCGTTGTGATCCGCCCCGGTTTCCCGAGCCGGTGGCTGCCGGACGCACAACTGGAGATTTAGTGTTTATGGCACGTGCAGCGTCACGCTGCAAGCGGAATCTGATATTTTTTCCGAAATTTTCTTCCAGTGTGTGCATTGGGATGAAATTCAACGATGAATCAAGACGTTATCGAAGCGCACCGCTTCGCCTTCCCCTTGCGGGGAGGCCGGTTCGGCCTACCGAAGCAGACCAGGGGCGAAGGCGATCCGCGCCGGCCCGCCGCGTGTTCCCCACCCGATCCGGCTTCGCGCGCCGCTGCCGTCAGTGTTCACGATCCGCGAGACCTGAACTGAGCCAAGCATTGCAAATAATTGAAAACATGTATTGATTTCGGCGTCACGGGAAAGCTGGGCAACAATGCCGGTCATGCGGGGAAAGGCTGTCGTTGCGGGCGCGTTCGCGGCCCTCTGGCTGGCCACCGCCAACGTCTCGGCGCAAACCGCCGCGCCGCCGCCGCCGGTTCCGGCAACCGTGGCGAACGTCCAGGACCAGGGAATCACCCTCAACTTCGTCAATGCCGACGTGCGCGACGTGGCCAAGGCGATCCTGGGCGACTACCTGAAGCTGAATTACGAAATCGGCTCCAACGTCACCGGCAACGTCACCATCCAGACCAACGCACCCTTGCCGCGCGCGCGCGTGCTGCCGGCGCTGGAGCAGGCCTTGGGCCTGTCCGGCATGGCGCTGGTGGAGAACAAGGGCCTCTACAAGATCGTTCCGATCGCGGACGCCCACCGCAACATGGGCGCGGCCGAGGCGCCGTCGGCGGCCAAGGCGGGCTATGGCGTCGACATCATCCACGTCAAATATGTCAGCGCCACCGATCTGCAGAAGCTGCTGCAGCCGCTGTTCGGCACCGACACCACGATCAGCGCCGATCCCACGCGCAACGTGCTGATCGTCGAAGGCACGGGCGAGGCGCGGCAGACGGTGGCGGAGGATGCCGCGCTGTTCGACGCCGATTGGCTGTCCGGCATGAAGTTCGAGCTGTTCACGCCCGAACACATGGACGCCGACGAATTGGCGAAGGAGCTGACTCAGGTCCTGGGCGGGCTCAACAATCCGGCCGCGGCCGTGGTCAAGCTTCTGCCGATCGAACGGCTGAACGCCGTGCTCGCCATCGCGCCGCAGCAGCGCCTGCTCGAACAGCTCGGCGCCTGGGTGACGCGGCTCGACAAGCCGGGGAAAGGCAACGACAAGAAGATCTTCGTCTATTACGTGCAGAACGGCCGCGCCAGCGATCTGGCCAATACCTTGATCCGCACCCTGTTCGGCAATTCGGGCTCGACCGCTCAGAGCAATGCGACGGCGACGACCGCGCCGTCCAATCCCTTCGCGTCGTCCACGAGCACGACGGCCAACGGCCTCAACGAATTCGCGCCGGCGCAGGCGAGCGCGCCCACGCCCGCAAGCCCGGCGCCGTCGCCGGAGGAACCGGTCTCGTCGCCGTCGACGCCGACGGGACCTTACGACACCATCGAAGGCGTGAACCGCCAGGGGCTGAATTCGGTCCACATCACCGCCGACGAGACCAACAACGCGCTCGTCATCCTGGCGACGCCCCGCGAATACGGCGTGATCGAGGACGCGCTGCATCAATTGGACGTGGCGCCGGTGCAGGTGCTGCTCGAAGCCTCCATCGCCGAGGTGACGCTGAACAAGCAGACGCAATACGGCCTTCAGTACTTCTTCCAGCACGGCAACAGCCAGTGGACGCTGTCCAATTCGGCCTCGCCGATGATCTCGCCGAGCTTCCCCGGATTCTCCTACATCTTCGCCAACGGCAACGACATCCAGGTCGTGCTGAACGCGCTCGGCACGATCAGCAACGTCAACGTGATCTCCTCGCCGGAAGTTCTGGTGCTGAACAATCAGACCGCGCAGCTCGAGGTCGGCGACCAGGTGCCGGTGCTGACCGCCCAATCCGTCGGCACCGTCGGCACCAACTCGCCGGTGGTGAACGCGATCCAATATCTCGATACCGGCATCATCCTGAAGGTGACGCCGCGCGTGAACCGCGGAGGCAGCGTGATGATGGACATCAGCCAGGAAGTGAGCGGCGTCAACAACTCCTCCGCCTCGACCATCGGCTCGCCGACCATCCAGCAGCGCAAGATCACGAGTTCGGTGTCGATCGGCGACGGCCAGACCATCGCGCTGGGCGGCCTGTTCACCGACCAGGTCACCAACGGCAACAGCGGCATCCCGTTCCTGCAGGATATTCCGCTGCTCGGCAGCCTGTTCGGCACGACCACCGACAACCACACCAAGACCGAACTGATGGTGCTGATCACGCCTCATGTCGTGGACAACATGCGCAAGGCCCAGGCCGTCACCGATGAACTCAAACGCAAACTCGAGGAAATCCAGCCGCTGCTCGACAAGAGCCACTGACGAGCGCGGCTGGGCTCTGGTCTCGGTGCTGTGGACGCTCGCGATCCTGGCGGTTCTGGCGGCCGGCGTGCGGGCGATGACCGCCTCGTCGGCGCGGCTCGAGCACCGTGAATTGGCCCAGGCGCGGCTGGACGCGGACATCCAGGCGGGGCTCGCCCGCGCCATTCTGGGGATTTCCGATCCGAGACCCGAGAAGCGCTGGCGCGTCGACGGCGCGGCCGAGCGCTTCGTCTATCGCGGCGATCCCATCGCCGTCGCGGTGCGCGACGAAGCCGGCAAGGTCGATCTCAACATGGCCAACGGCGACACGCTGCAGAAGCTTTTCCAGACGGCGGGACTGTCGCAGTCCGATGCCGCGAGCCTCGTCCAGAACATCGTCGATTGGCGCACGCCCGCGAGCGACGACATGGTGGAGCGCGCCAAGCAGAACGCGGTCGACGACGCCTATGCCAAGGCCGGCCGGGCCTACCGCCCGCGGCACGGCCATTTCGAGACTGTATCCGAGGTCAATCTGGTGCTCGGCATGACGCCCAAGCTCTATGCCCTGATCGAGCCGTCCCTGACCGTTTATTCGCGCGCCAGCGCGGTCAACTTCGCCTATGCGTCGGACGGTGTGCGGCGCGCGCTGGAGGCGAATTACGAGCAGCAGCAGGCGCCGCTCCAGGACGATCCGACCGCCGGCGACGGTGCGCAACATTATCCCGGCACGCTGCCGGACGTGGACGGGTTGAGCGGGCATTCCTTCGAGGTCGCCATCCGCGCCGAGCACGGCGAGGACTGGCTCACGCGCGATGCCGTGGTGGAGTTCACCGACGATCCCAACCGGCAATATCTGGTCGAGGCCTGGCGCAAGGGGTCGTAGATTCTGTTGCCACAGCGTCCATTCGCCATGGCTGAGCGCGGCCGCGCCGGACTCTGGATTTCATCCGGCGCATCAAGCGGTTGAGCTACGGCGGCGCCTCGTTTACCCTGTGGATAATCTCAAGGGGCCAGATTCGAGGCGATGAACCGCAAGCTGCGCAATGCCGCGAGCGTGATGGCGTTGGCCGCACTGACGGCGGCGTGCGCCTCGAGCCAAGGCGCCAAGGTGGAGATCCCCTCGGGCGCCGGCATCTACAAGATCGGCCAGCCCTATCAGATCGACGGCACCTGGTATTACCCGCGCGAGCAGCCCGACTACGACCAGACGGGCGTGGCCTCGTGGTACGGCCCGACGTTTTATGGCGGCCGCACGGCCAATGGCGAGACTTTCGACGCCGATGCGCTGACGGCCGCGCATCGCACGCTGCCGATGCCCAGCATCGTGCGCGTGACCAATCTGGACAATGGCAAATCGCTCCTGGTGCGCGTCAACGACCGCGGCCCCTTTGCCAAGGGCCGCATCATCGACCTGTCGGAGCAGGCGGCGAAGCTCCTGGGCTACTACCAGCAAGGCACCGCGCGCGTGCGGGTGACCTATGTCGGACCGGGCGAGATCAACGGCGCGCCGCCGACCGGGGCACCGGAAACGGTCGCATCGGCCGGTCCCGCCGCGCCGACGCCGAGCGTCGACACCTCGGCGCTGGCCGCCGTGCCCGGCGCGGCCGTGGCGCCGCCGGTCCAGGTGGCGCAATTGCCGGCGCCCGCGCCCGCCGCCGCCGCGCCGGTACCGGCGGCGCAGCCGAACGGGCAGGTGACCGAAGTTCCGGTTCCGTCGGAGACGCATCTTTACGTCCAGGCCGGCGCCTTCGGCAGCTATGCCAACGCCAGCCGGCTGCGCGACCGGCTGACCGCGGCGGGCAATTGGGTGATCTCGCAGGTTCAGCTTGGCGGGCATCAATTGTACCGCGTACGGCTCGGGCCATTCGACGCGGTGGAAGACGCCGATGCGGCGTTGGCCAAGCTGACCGGGCTTGGTAGTAACGACGCGCAGATCGTGGTCGACCGCTGAGCGGTCTGCCAGCATCCGGGAGTATTGCGTTCATGCGCCGATTGCCCCTCATCGCCGCCGCCGTTCTCGCAACCGCCTGGTTCGCCACGGCCGCGCGCGCGCAACTCGCGACCTCGGCCGAACACGCGATTCTGATCGATGGACCGTCGGGCCAGGTGCTGTGGGCGAAGGATGCCGACACGCCGATGCCCCCGGCGTCGATGAGCAAGCTGATGACGCTGGAGCTTCTGTTCCAGCGCATCCAGGACGGACGGGTGAAGCTGACCGACACCTTGCCGGTGTCGGAAGAGGCATGGCGCACCGGCGGCTCGAAGATGTTCGTCAAGGTCGGCGACCGCATCCCGGTCGAGGATTTGATCCGCGGCATCATCGTGGATTCCGGCAACGACGCCTGCATGGTGGTGGCGGAGGCGCTGGGCGGCACCGTGGACGGTTTCGTCGCGATGATGAACGCGCGCGCCAAACAGCTCGGTCTGGCGCAATCGCATTTCGTCAATCCGGACGGCTTGCCCGATCCGCCGGGCCAGGAGATGTCGGCGCACGATCTGGCGCGGCTCGCGCGTCACATCATCTACGACTATCCGAAGCTTTATCCCTACTTCAACGAGCACAGCTTCACCTGGAGCGGCATCACCCAGAACAACCGCGACACGGTGCTGAACAAGCTGCCGGGCGCGGACGGGCTGAAGACCGGCCACACCGACGCGGCGGGCTACGGCATCACGACGTCGGCGGTGCAGGGCGACGAGCGATTGATTTTGGTATTGAACGGTCTGCGCTATCCCGATCTCGACAAGGCGAGCCCGGCGCGGCAGGACTGGGTGGCGGGCCAGCGCCGTGGCGACGAGGCGGCGCGGATTCTCGGCATCGCGTTCCGCGAGTTCCGCCGCTACGCGCTGTTCGGACCGGACGATGCGGTCGGCGACGCCAAGGTGTGGCAGGGCGCGAGCGATACGGTGCCGCTGATGCTCGGCAAGCCGCTCGCGGCGGTGATGCCGGTGGAAGCGCATTCCGGCATGAAGGTGACGATCAAGTATGACGGCCCGGTGCCGGCGCCCATTGCCAAGGGTCAGCGCATCGGCACGCTGCGCGTGGAAGCGCCGGATTTCCCGACGCTGGAAGCGCCGCTCTACGCGGCCGAGGACGTGCCGGCTGCCGGGTTCTTCAGCAAGATCGTCGACGGCTTCCACGCGCTGATCTTCGGCAAGGCGAAATGAGCGCCGCGCC
>Ga0335083_10001632_pt1 | contig 30640 bp, 25 predicted proteins | sample Lox_Sample_42_FD_206716 | JGI IMG/M metagenome (GOLD analysis project Ga0335083, IMG submission 206716) | Soil microbial communities from Loxahatchee National Wildlife Refuge, Florida, United States - Lox_Sample_4.2 | ecosystem: Environmental > Terrestrial > Soil > Wetlands | place: USA...
TGCGCAGGCATTCTTCCAGCGAATTCAGATCCGTCGCTCTCGCCACTTCCGTTTTGTCCGCGGTGCGAAATACGAAGTCGCCGAAGGCAAACTCCTGTGTCAGCATTTTTCTCAGATCGCGCAGGAAGGTCGGCGAACGTTTCCGCAGGAACGAATAGCCTTCGGCGTAGGCCTGCTGGCGGAACGCGGTGCGGCTCGTCTGCAACACAATCGGCAAGTCCGGCACCAGTTGGCGCAAACGGCGCGCCAGCTCGAATCCTGCATCCGCGTTCAGTACTCCTCCCCACGGAAATTCCACGTCGCTCACGATTCCCAGCAGGTGCTCCTGGTATCGCACCGAGAACGCGTACGCCTCTTCGAAATTTGAACTCAGCAGAATCTTGGGCCGCGCCCGCATGCGCATCAGTTTATGCGCCAGGTTCACACCTTCCTGAATCACCCGGCGCGTCTGGGAAATTAGTTCGGTGTACATCAGCGGCAAAAAGGACGAGTAGTACCGGATGTTGTCTTCCACGACCAGCACTACCGGCACGCCCATCATCGACGCATCATGCTCGACGTTCCGCCGGTCTTCGATGTACTTGACAATGGCAATCAGCACCCGCGGCGTCCCTTGCCACAAGAAGATCTTTTCGATATCCGTCACCGGGTTTCGGGCAATGAACTTCTTGATCTCGCGGTAGTCGTACGCCAGCACCACCACCGGCACCTGCAGGCCCGCGAGCTTGATTTCGAGCGCCAGTTGCGACGCGTTCATGTCTCCTACTTCGAGGTTCGTCAAGATCAGGTTGAAGCGGGGCTCTGCCTTTGCCCGCTCCAGCGCCTCGCGGCAACTCGATACTTGCGTGATCCGTGGAATCTGCTGCAGGTGTAGATCCTGCGACTCGCTGACCAGCAATTCGTTCAGCCGCCCGTCCTCCCGGAGAATGAACGAATCGTAGAGGCTCGATACCAGCAAGATGTTCTGCACGCGGAAGGGCATGAGGTTGTCGTAGCCCTCGAACTGCGTCTCCACGTCCGGAAAGGGAATCGGTAGCTCTTGCTGACTCATGCGTCCTCGCGTGCGATTCGCAGCAATCGTACCTCCGGCGCTTGACAGTACCGGGCGTGCAACCTGCCGAACCGCATGCCTGCACAATCGAACAAAAAACGGCGGGATGGCTGTTCACCACCCCGCCGCAATTCTACTCCGAGCTGTGACTGGCGTACGTGACTTGCGAACCTTCCGCTGGCCACGCGCCACTCGTCAGCTGCCGTTGTTTTAGACCAGCCCTTGGTCCAGCATGGAGTCCGCGACCTTCACGAACCCGGCGATATTCGCGCCATACACCAGGTTGCCCGGATGACCGTACTTCGCGGCAGTCTCGAACGCGTTCTTGTGGATGGCGATCATGATCTTGTGCAGACGATCGTCCACTTCTTCGCGCGTCCAGCTCAACCGCATGCTGTTCTGGCTCATTTCCAATCCGCTGGTAGCCACGCCGCCGGCATTGGCTGCCTTCGCGGGCCCGTAGAGGATCTTGGCTTCCAGGAACAGCTTGGTCGCATCCAGCGTGCTCGGCATGTTCGCGCCCTCGGCCACCAGCTTGCACCCGTTCATCACGAGCGTTGCTGCGTCCTTGGCATTGATTTCGTTCTGCGTCGCGCTTGGAAACGCGCAATCCGCCTTGATGGCCCACAGCGGGTTGTAGTCCAGCCGCGGATCTACCGGGACATACTTGGCGGTCTTGAACTTATCGGCGTACTCCTTGATGCGGCCGCGGCGCATGTTCTTCAGTTCCATAACAAACGCCAGCTTCTCGCGGTTGACGCCTTCCGGATCGTGGATCACGCCATTCGAATCGGAGAGCGCAATCACCTTGGCGCCGAGATCGAGCAGCTTTTCCACCGTGTACTGCGAGACGTTGCCGCTGCCGGAGACCAGGCAGGTCTTGCCGGCAAACGAATCCTTCTTCGTTTTCAGCATTTCCTCGGCGAAGTACACGCAGCCGTAGCCCGTCGCTTCCGGACGAATCAGCGAACCGCCCCAGCTCAGGCCCTTGCCCGTCAACACGCCTGTGAAGTTGTTGGCCAGCCTCTTATATTGTCCGAACAGGAAGCCGATTTCGCGCCCGCCCACGCCGATGTCGCCGGCCGGCACGTCGGTGTCCGGTCCGATATGGCGGAACAGTTCGCTCATGAAGCTCTGGCAGAAGCGCATGACTTCGTTGTCGCTCTTGCCTTTGGGATCAAAATCCGAGCCGCCCTTGCCGCCGCCCATTGGCAGCGTCGTCAGCGAGTTCTTGAACACCTGTTCGAACGCGAGGAACTTCAAGATGCCCAGGTTCACCGAGGGATGGAAGCGCAGTCCGCCCTTATACGGCCCGATGGCGCTGCTCATCTCAATCCGGAAGCCCCGGTTGACTTGCACATGCCCGGCGTCATCGATCCACGGCACGCGAAACATCAGCACGCGCTCGGGCTCGATAATTCTTTCCAGGATTCTTGCCTTCTGGTATTCGGGGTGCTTTTCGATCGCGGGGGTGAGAGATTCGAGAACTTCTACTACAGCTTGCAGAAACTCGGTTTCGGCGGGATTTTTCGCTTTCGCGATATTGATTACGTCCTTGATATATTCCCCGGGCTGTTTGATGGCCGGAGGGGTGAGCATAGTCGTACCCATGAATGCATCCTCCTGATTTGTTTGGTGAGAAGAAAAGACATGGAAATCTGTGGCCTTGTTACCGGCAGTGGGGCTGGCCGCAAAGCACATTCATTAAATAATCTTATTGCGGCTATATGCCGTGATGTAAATCACCGCTTTGCGTACCAGTAACCTCACCCCTAACCTACCACTTTGGCCTGTCGCCGGAAATCTCGTCATGGCACGATCTGACGTTCCGGTCCGTAGGCACTGAAGCTCAGCACTGTTTCAGTGGCGAAGGGAATGCTGAAAAGAAACTCGACAAGACCACCATGAAACTGCTAAAAAACTGTGCACTGCATCCGGAGCCGTTCTCATCGCGACGCAGTCGCCCAATCCTCTCGAAGGGGAATACATGATGAATCAAGCCGTCAGGAAATCGCGTTTTGCCGCCGGCGCTCTGTTCGTTTGTTCTCTCGCGCTTCCCGTCTCGCTTCTCCCGCAGAATCCCGAGCTGAAGCAGCGCGTTGCCGAACTCAAGGAATCCATGGCCAAGAACAAACAAGTTCTGGCTACCTATACCTGGCATGAAACCGATACCGTGAAGCTCAAAGGCGAAGTGAAAAAAGTCTCCAATTACCAGGTGCGCTTTGGCCCCGACGGCAAGCCGCAAAAGACTTCACTCGATCCGGCTCAGCCGGCACAGCAACAGCAGACCGGCGGGGGCCGCGGTGGAAAGCTGAAAGAGCGCGTCGTCGAGAAGAAGAAGGAAGAATTCAAGGACTACGGTGAGGATATGAAAAATCTCGCCCAGCAGTATCTGCCGCCCGACAAAGACAAAATCCAGGCAGCGGTCGCAGCGGGCAACGTTTCTCTTAATCCCGACGGCGATAACGTTAAACTGGTTTTCAAAAATTACGTCAAACAGGGCGATTCCATGACCCTGACTTTCAACAAAACCGCCAAGCAGATCACTTCTATCACCATTGCGAGCTGGATGGATGATCCCAAAGACGCCATGAACCTCACCGTCGAATTCAGCAAACTGCCCGATGGCACAAATTACATGTCCAGCACCACCATCGACGGCGTGGCCAAGCAGCTCACCGTCATCATGCAGAACACCAACTACACCAAGCTGTAACCCATCCGTATTTGGGGGTTACCCCATCCTTCCCCGTCACTTGCGGAAGGGTGGGCTCTGGCGATCATCCGCCTCAACGTAACTTTGGTTGTCGGAGCGCTCTCACTTTTCCAGCTCGAAAATCTTCTTCATCAACATCCATTTCTCGCCTGGCTTTGCCTCGGTGAGCGGCTGCTGGAACTTCCACATCAACGCTTCCCACTCCTGCACTTTGGGATTTGCGTGGTCCGCTTCAGCCTTCGTTTCGAATGAAAAGCTCTCAGTCACATCCATGATCATGAACATCCGCGTCCCGAGCCGGTAAATCTCCATGTCCTCGATGCCCGCATCTTTGATGCTCTTTGTGATCTCCGGCCAGATCCGCTCGTGGTAGCGCTCATACTCCGCGATCAAGGCCGGATCGCCCTTCAAATCCAGTGTCAGGCAGTAGCGCCGGCATTTCGTCATCATGCCTCCTTTGTGTCGGCCGCCGCCACCATGCGTGCGGACACTGCTTTATATCCCGCGACGGCGAAATACAGAATGTAGACGTAGCAGAGTAGAGGCACCAGGAACGCCCGCTGAATGCTGGTCGCATCTGAAATTCGCCCCATGATCGCTGGGAACACCGCCCCACCAATGATCGCCATCACCAGCAGAGACGAACCGCGCTTCATTAACGGGCCCAAATTCCTGATGCTCAACGCAAAAATGGTCGGGAACATGATCGAATGGAAGAATCCAATCAGCACCACTGCCAGCACTGGGACGATTCCTGTCGTCAGCAGCGCCACCGCAGTGCACGCCACCGAACCCGCCGCAAACGCTGCCAACAGCGCGGCGGGTGCAATCCTTTTCATCATCCCCGACCCGATAAAGCGCCCCAGCATGAAGCCGATCTGGTGGCACAGCAGATAAATCGCCGCGGCTTTCGCCGCCATGCCCGGCACGGAAAACTGCGCGTAACGAATCACAAAACTTGCCACGCCCACCTGCGCGCCCACATAGAAGAACTGCGCCAGCACTCCTTTTAATAAATGCGGATGCGCAAACAGGGAATCGTTCGCAGTCGACTCTTCCCGCTGCTCCCGATCACCGCTCTCTGTACCGTGCACTTCGGGCAGGTGCGTCAGCGCAATCATCACGCCCACCACGACAAAGATCGCCGCCACGACCAGGTACGGTCCCTTCACCGTGCTGGCCTCGCTCGCGCGATACGCTTCCAGTTGCGCTGCACTCATCGCCGCGATCCGTGCTTGCGTGTATTCCGTCCCGGTAAGAATGAACGCCCGCCCCACCAGAGGCGACATCACCGCGCCGACGGCATTAAACGATTGCGCGAAATTCAAGCGACGCTCGGCGCTCTCCGCCGGGCCCAGAATTGTCGCGTACGGATTCGCCGCCACCTCCAGAAAACTTTGCCCACACGCCATCACGAACAGCGCCACCAGAAAATACGCGTAAACATGCGCCGACGAAGCGGGCACGAACAGCACCGCGCCCACCGCGCAAAGCGCCAATCCCATCAGGATTCCTCGCTTGTACCCGATGCGCTCCATCAGCCGGCCGGCCGGAAACGCGGCCAGAAAGTAGCCGCCGAAAAAGGCCACCTGGATGTACGACGACTGAAAATCGCTCAGCCCAAACGCGCGCTTCAAGTGCGGGATCAGAATGTCATTCAGATTGACGCCGAAGGCCCACAGGAAGAACAGGCCGGTGATCAGAATAAAGGGAATCAGGAACCGTCGTTCCGTTACGGGCACAGAATGGCTATGGGCACTTGGTGTCATCTCTGCGCCTTCAGGTCAATGCACGATCCAGATGCACGTACCCGCCGTCCACGATGATCTGCTGCCCGGTGGTGTGGCTCGATTGCGGTGAAAGCAGAAACACGGTCATCGCCGCAATCTCTTCCGCCGTGGTCATGCGCTTCTCCAGCGGTATCTTCGAGATGATCATCTTCAGTTTTTCTTCCGGATTCGGAAACGTGTCCACCCAACTGCGATACAGCGGCGTCATCACCTCGGCGGGAATCACCGCATTCACTCGAATTCCGTACGGAAGCAATTCCGCCGCCCACTCGCGTGTTAATGCCAGTTGCGCGCCCTTCGCCGAAGCGTAGCCGGATGTCTCACCTTGTCCCGTGAGCGCAGTCTTTGAACTGATATTCACGATCGCGCCCCTGGTCTGTTTCAGATACGGCAGTGCAAAGTGGGCCATGTTGTAGTAGTGGAATAAATTTCGCTCGAGGGATTCCACATACTCTTTCGGACTTCCTTTCTCGAGACCCACTTTGTCGTTCCGGCCCGCGTTGTTCACCAGTCCGAACACCGGCCCAAATTCGTTTACCGTTTGCTCCACGGCCTTCGCACAATTTTCCGCGACGGCCAATTCGGTTGTGATCAGCCCGCCCTTCGCCCCGCCACGCGCAAGTTCATCGCGCAACTCGCCGCCAGTCTTCGCGTCACGCCCCACGATTACCGGGATCGCGCCTTCCGCCGCGCAAGCCTTGACGATTGCCGCGCCAATCCCTTTGGCGCCGCCCGTGACGATCACCACTTTGCCCTTCAGCTGTAGGTCCATGCTCTATCCGTGCAAATTGAAAAATCCGCCGTCCAGCGGGTAGTCCACGCCCGTCAAAAACGAAGCTTCCTCCAAACACAAAAAGAGCGCCAGCGATGCCACTTCCTCCGGTTCGCCCATTCGGCCCATGGGCGCCGACGCTGCCAGTTTGTCGTACATTTCCTTCTCGCGACCTGGATAGTTCTTCTTCAAGTAGTCGTCTACGAAGGGTGTGTGTACACGCGCCGGCGAAATGCAATTGCACCGGATCTTGTGCGGCAGTACGTCGCGCGCCACCGAATACGTCATCGCTACCACCGCGCCCTTGCTCGTCGAATAGGCGAAGCGGTCCGCCAGTCCCGCCGTGGCCGCGATCGACGCGATGTTCAGGATCACGCCACCACCCATTTTCTTCATGTGGCCGACGACGGCTTGCGTCGCGTGGTAGTAGCCCCACACGTTCACGCGCATAACGCGCTCAAAATCCGCCGGGCTCGTTGTTTCGACGCTGCCGATGTGCGAAACGCCGGCATTGTTCACAAGAATATCGATGCGGCCGCTCGCAAAAATCTCCTCGAATGCGTCTCGCACACTCTGTGCATCGGTTACGTCACATGGATGCGCGCTTGCGTTCCCGCCTGCTTCGCGAATCTCTTTTGCCACGCGCTCTCCCTGCTCGCGATTGATATCGGCGATCTTCACCGCCGCACCGTTTGCGGCAAAGCACAATGAAATCGCGCGGCCGATTCCACTTCCACCGCCGGTGACGATCGCCGCTTTCCCATCTAACCGGAACTTCGTGCCGCCCGTTCGTCCGCTCACAAAGACACTCCTCGCTTCCAGGGAATAAAGTCTTCCTGCCCTTTCTCTTCCGCTTTCGTGCGGACCTCGCCGCTGGCCACCCGGATGACAAACTCCAGAATCTCCTCGCCTGCCTGTTGCAGCGTTTTTTCTCCCGAAATGATTCCGCCGGTATCGATATCGATGATGTCCGGCATACGTTGGGCCAATGCGGTATTCGTCGCCAGCTTTACCACCGGCGCAATCGGGTTCCCGGTCGGCGTCCCCAGTCCGGTGGTGAACAGGACGACGTTCGCGCCGGCTCCAACTTCAGCGGTTACGGATTCCACGTCGTTTCCCGGGGTACACTGCAGATTCAAGCCCGGCTCGGTGGCGTACTCGGGATAATCCAGCACGGCAGTCACCGGAGAAGTTCCGCCTTTCCGGGCCGCACCAGCCGATTTCATCGCATCGGTCAGCAACCCGTCGCGAATGTTCCCCGGACTCGGGTTCATCTCAAACCCTGATCCCACAGCCTTTGCCCGCGCGCCATACCGCTTCATCAGGTCCATGAACCGGTCGCCGACTTCTTTGCGGACGCTCCGGTCAATCAGTTCCTGCTCCACGCCGCACAGTTCGGGAAATTCCGACAAAATCCCTGTGCCACCGAGAGCGGCCAGCAAATCCGCGGTGTAACCAATCGCCGGATTCGCCGAAATCCCCGAGAATCCGTCAGACCCGCCGCACTCCAATCCCACACACAGCTTTGAAAGCGGCGCCGGTTCGCGTTGGCATTGATCTGCCTTCATCAGTCCGAGAAACGTCTGCCGGATCGCTTCCGCCATCATGGCGGCTTCCGTGCCGCTCTTCTGTTGTTCCACAATGACCAGCGGCTTCTCGAACCTAGCGTCACGCCTCCGCAGTTCTTCGCGCAGGATCGCAATCTCGGCATGCTGACAGCCCAGGCTGAGGACCGTTCCTCCTGCCACGTTAGGATGATGCAAGTATCCGGCGATCAGCGCGCAGAGACTGTTCGAATCTTCGCGGGTTCCGCCACATCCGCCCTCATGCAAGAGGAACTTGATGCCGTCGAGGCTTTTGAGAATTTTCGGGCGCGGCGGCCTGGCGGGCTCGGCCATGAATGCCGCGTGTTCGATCTCGCCCGTTTTCCCTTCCTGATACAGCCGCGCCAGTTCCGCTACCTGCTGCCGGTAAATCGGCGGCGGCGCGAACCCCAATTCTTCTTCGAAGGCCTGCTTCAGTACTGAAATATTCCGGTTCTCGCAGAACACCAGCGGCACGACGATCCAGTAATTCCGGGTGCCAACTTGACCATCCGCACGGCGGTAGCCCGAAAACGTGCATCCTTTCCATTTCGTCACATCCGGCGCTTTCCAACTGTATTCTCGAGACTTCTCGCGAAATTCGGCCGCATCGTGACGGATATTTTTGGTTGTTACTGCCTCGCCGCGGCGGATGGGAGCCGTGGCCTGGCCCACGACTACGCCATACATCCGGATGCCCGAGCCCGCCGGCAGGTCCGCCAACGCAAACTTGTGCTTTGGCGGTACATCGCTTGCCAGTATGTAACTTTGCGAGTTGAGGGCGACCGAATCGCCGCGCTTCAAATCCGTGAGCGCAACCGCGACGTTGTCTCGCGGATCAATTTGCATGATCTTGTTCATTGTGCGGCTACTGTAGCACAGGCGTTATCGCTTCGGGCTTTGGCCCACTGGCTGCCTTCTATTGGCCGCCGAGCCGCCAGAATTTCGCCGTATTCCCGCCCAGCACAGCGTCCCGTTCGTCTTCCTCGAATCGCTCGACATACTCCATTACAATTTCCATCACGCGGGAATAGGTCCCTGCCACAGTGCACACCGGCCAGTCCGATCCGATCATCAATCTCTTCGCGCCAAAGTACGCGAAGGCCACATCGACGCATTCCACAATCTGTTCCGGTTGCCATTTCTCCCAATCTGCTTCTGTCACAAGTCCTGAAACCTTCGCCATCAGGTTCGGAAACTTCGCCAGCTCTCGAATCCCGCGCTCCCATTCCCGCAGTTCGCCTTTTTTAATCGGCGGCTTCGCCAGATGATCGAGGACAAACCGCTGCCGGGGAAATCGGCTGACGAACTCAGCCGCTACACCCAGGTGTTTCGTGTAAATCAAAATGTCGTATGCCAGGTCGAACTCTTCCAGCATGGCGATCCCGCGAAGAAAGTCCGGCCGCAACAGAAACCGGTCATCCGGCTCGCTTTGCACGATGTGGCGTACGCCAACCAGTTTCGGATTCGCGCGCAATTCCTGCAGCGTCTCTCGCAGATTCGCCGCCCGCAAATCCACCCACCCCACGACCCCTCGTACGAAAGGGAACTGCTCCGCCAATTCCAGCAGCCACCGCGTTTCTTCCAGCGATTGCCGCGCTTGCACCGCCACGGATCCATCGAACCCGCACCGTTTCAGCTCCGGCTCCAGATCGGTCGGCAGAAAGTCCTTCTGCAAGGCACCCATACGGCCATCGATCCACGCGTACTCCCGTGGCTCATAGATCCAGAAATGCTGGTGCGCATCGATCCTCATATCGCGGGTATCTTACTCCGTAACGCCCAGGCCCTGGATCGACATGTGTAGCATAGGCTTCAGCCTCTGATGGACAATCCCTGTGCCCACCGTCACCTTCGCCCGTGCGCTATGTACTGGCTCCGTCCTTGCTTTAGGCCCACCCTCGCCCCGGAGGTCCCCATGTCCAATGCGAAGGTTGCCGACCTTGCCGGTCCCGGTATCGGCAACTACGAAGAGCTTGAAAAGATTCTCCCCAGTGATTACAGCAGCGCGCTCACCCGCCGCGAAACGCAGAAAGCCATTCACGCCGTAAAACGCTTCATCGAAGACAATCTCTGCAAAGAATTGAATCTCATGATGGTCAGCGTCCCGCTCATCGTCGACGTCGAATCCGGCGTCAACGACATGCTCGATCGGGACGGTTCCCGCACTCCGATTCAGTTCCACATTTCCAATGATCGCGACAAGCATCCCGTCGATGCCCAGGTCGTCCAGGCCGCCACGAAGTGGAAGAGAACCGCGCTTCGCCAGTTCGGCATGCGCCATGGCGAGGGACTCTGCACCGACATGCGCGCCGTCCGCAAGGACTACTTTCTCGATCACGACCACAGCGCTTACGTCGATCAATGGGATTGGGAGCGCGTAATCACTCCCGAAGAGCGCAACGTGGAGTTCCTCAAGCACATCGTCAACAAAATCTGGAAAGTCCTCACCGAAGCCGAACGCTATGCCCAGGAGCTTTTCCCCGAGCTCAAGAACAAGAAGTATCCGAATCTTCCGGAGAAGCTCACCTTCATCCACGCCGAAGAATTGCTGCACATGTACTCCGACCTGCCTCGTAAGCAGCGCGAAACCGCCATCCTCCAGGAGTGCCCGGCCATCTTCATCGTGGGCATTGGGTATCCCCTCGACGATGGCTACCCGCATGAAATGCGCGCTGCGGATTACGACGACTGGATCACTGAAACCATGGTGAACGGGAGACCGCATCATGGCCTCAATGGCGACATCCTCGTCTGGAATCACGTCACGCGCCGCCGCCACGAGCTCAGTTCCATGGGCATTCGCGTCAATCCCGACACGCTGCAAAAGCAACTCGCCGCTTCAAAGCAGCTCGACTTCCTGAAATTCCCCTATCACCAGGCCATTCTGAAGAACGAGATTCCGCTCAGCATTGGTGGCGGCATCGGCCAGGGGCGCACCCTGATGCTGTTGCTCCGCAAGGCGCACCTTGGCGAAGTGACGGTCACGGTTTGGCCGAAGATTCTCAAGGAGATTTGCGCGAAGAAGAACATCCACGTTCTGGAATGAACAAAGGCAGAAAGCAGGGAGCGAGACGGGCAGCCAGGTGAGTACGCGTGGGGACAATCCGTTGCCGGCTGCCCGTCCTTTATTCTGTGGCACGAACTCCGGCATCGCATGATTGGATGTAACGTGATTGAGCTGAGGAAAATCACGCAAGCGGTCAAGGGCAGGTCGGCAGGCCTAGTCAAACGGCGGGAAAACTGGCCGTGGTCGGGCGCGCATGTAGCATAGGCTTCAGCCTGTGCTCAGTGCCCCAAAAACTTTTCCAGCTTCCCCAATTCGCCTTCCGCCAAATCGAAATACTTTTGCGCGGCCTTCAAATCCTGTGCTTTGAGCGCCGCGTTCCCCTTCGCCAGATAGGTCTGCATGCGGTCTTGCGAAGCGGAAATGTCCGCCCGCAGATTGTACCCGGACGCCTGCTGCTGGTGACGTAGCGTCTCGATGCTGTTTTGCACCGTCGCGGCACGGATGTTCAATTTGTCTGCTTCATCTTCCGCTTTCGCGATCTCTTCCGGCGATGGTCCCGGTGGCGGCACCGGCGCGGTCGGTGCCTGCGGCGTTTCCACGTGCGTGGGGGGAGGATTTCCTCCGCGCACAGACAAACTCTCGCCATTCTTCCCCGACATTTTCACCGAGCCGGTCTTCGCGTCGACATGCATGCTCCCCTGCGGGCTGTCGATCGACACGTTCCCATTTGCATCCACCTTCATGCTGCCTTGGTCTGACTGAATGTTGACGATATCCGAGCCCGGTTTCCCCGCATCCGGGTTGTTCGCCGCAGTCTGACTGGCCGGATTCGCGGCGTTCTGTCCCGGTGTATTCGTGGCCGCACTGTCATTCGGGGGAAACGCGGATTGCTTGGGATCCGCGTGCGTCCCAAAATGTCTCGGGATATACATCCCCGCCGCAATAATTACGCCCACCCCCAGTAGCGCGCCAATGGCAAGCCACACTCCCCGGCTCGAACTTGGCCGCGCGGCGGGCGCTGGCGGCATGGGGGCGGCCGCTTGATTCGGCGCGCTCATCGGAACGGTCGGCAGAGGCGGTGCGGGCGTTGCAACCGGTGCCGGCGTAGGCGTTCGCGCCGGAGTTGGCGTCGGCGCCACACGTGGCGTCAACGGCGTATCCATCAGCGTCGTCGCACCGGTTGATTTTGACGTTGGTGTCGGCGTCATTGTTGTGTTCGAAGGAGGCAACGCGCTGACAGGCACGCTGCTCAAGGCGGCGCGAAACGCATCTGCCGATTGGAACCGGTTGTTCGGATCCTTCGCGATGGCCATCATAATGATTTCGTTGAGCGCCGGCGGCAGATCGCCACGCAATGTGATCGGCGCCGGTGGCGTTTCGTTCAAATGCGCGGTCATCAGCGAATACTGGGAATCGCTGTGGAACGGCAGCTTGCCCGTCAGCATCTCGTACAGCGAAACTCCAAACGAATAAATGTCCGAGCGCGCATCGGCCGCCTCGCCCCGCACCTGCTCCGGTGGCATGTAGTTCAGCGAGCCTAGCGTGGTGCCTGTGGAAGTGAGCGCGCCGTCCTTTGACGAGCGCGCGATTCCGAAATCCATCAGCTTCACCACGCCCTGCGGTGTCAGCATCATGTTCGCGGGCTTGATGTCGCGGTGGATGATGTTCTGTTTGTGCGCGTAGCTCAACGCGTTCAGAATCTGGTCCGCATAATTCACCACTTCCGCCGTCGATAGGGGCGCGCGCGCCAACCGGTTCGCCAGGGTCTCGCCTTCCACGAATTCCATCACCATCACCAACTGGTTCTGGTAAGTCAGGGCCGTCCGCAACGCCGCGATGTTCGGATGGTTTAAGGTTGCCAGCAGGCGGATTTCCCGCAGGAAGCGGTCGGCCAGGCTTTGGTTCGAAGTCAGGTCGGGAAGCAGGATTTTCATGGCTTCCACGCGGTCCGCAATCACGTTGCGCACCTTGTACACTTTGCCCATTCCGCCCATCCCTAGAATGGACAGGATCTCGTAGTCGCCAATGTGTTGGCCTACGCCAAATTCCGCTGCCATGGTGCCTCCAGACGCGCCTTCCTGTCAGTGTGGATGCTTAACCTAGAAGCAGGACATGCACCGAGCCTGCCGCGCGCCATCGGCAGACTCGGCTTTCACCGCAATGTGCGAGTGAATTCCTAATTCTTCACCACGTCTCCGACCTTCGCCGGGCCCGATCCCGTAAACGTCACGGTCGCCGAGTCGGGGTCCACTTCCGTCACTGTGGCTTCGCCAACCTTGTCTTCGACGGACTTGATGACCTTGCCCGTTGTGGGATCCTTCACCACGCGCACCTGCCGCGTCACGTTGAGTTTGTCGCCCACCTTTACCCCGGCCTTCGAGCCCACGTTCACGATCAGTGTGTTGCCGCTCACGTCGGCCACCACGCCGGCCACTTCCAGTTTCACGGTCGGCACTTTGGCGGAAGAGGCGTCCAGTTGCGTGCCCACATCATCCACTGCTTTATGTGTCGCCTCACCCAGAATCGTGTTGCCAAAGTTGCTGCTGCCCATATCCAGACTGCCGCCTCCGCCGCCCCACCAGTTTCCGCCACCGCCCAGCAGGGAAGTGCTGCCGCGCTCTGATTCACCGGTGCCCGTTACGGCCGCCAGAATCTCACCGGTGTTCACGTTCACCATGCGCGCCGTGATTCCCACGACGGCTTTCGCCTTGCTCACTCCAACGCCGCCGATGCCGTGCGTCCACCCGCTGTAACCGCCGCCACCCACTTTGGTGTTCTTGTCGTCGCGCCCGAATTGTGTGATCGAGCCAATAATGATGCAGTCTACGCCGAGCAGCTTCCCGATCTTTGCTGCGCTCGTCGCGTCCGCTCGGTCGCTGTTCGAAAAATTCTGTTCCGCCAGCAATTTATCCAGCGCGCTCCGTTCGATCACCGAGTACGTGCCGTCCTGAACCAGCTTCTGCACCAGCAAGTCCGTGATTCCCTTGCCGATATCCTGATCCGAGCCAAAAATCGCAGCGACGTTCGAGTGCACCGTACCGTAATCGAAACTCATCACAGCCACACGATGCTTGGGGCCGGTGGCAGCAGGCGGTGCCGCCGCGGGTGCCGGCGTCGCGGCGGTCTGTGCCATGGCGGCGCCGCTCAATATGGTGAGTGCCAATAGCGATGCTGCTCCTCGGATCATAGTGGTAACGAACATGACGAGCTCCTCACTGCGCTGTGGGGGTCACGGGCCGGGGATAGGCGGTGCCCCTCTATAATGCGCCTATCTTAATGAAGCCTCTTCTCCCGGGCAACGAAGATTTCTCCGCTCATCGGAATCCGTAGTCCTTGCGGTTAACTTTCTTTACAGAACCTTCAACTTCACGGCCTGCGGATCCCTTTCCCTCAAATCACGCCGGGTTCCACTCTGTATTACACTATGCGCGCGCCCATTCGACGAACCGATGCCACCACCACAACGCCTCCGCGAACCTCGCTGGCCTGCTTTCGTTGCCATGCTCGCTGCTTCCGGCGTGTACCTCGCGCTTCCGGAGCCGCTTTCTCTTGGTCCTGCTTGGGGACTTTTCGCTGTAATTGCCATCCTGATGGTGCCCATCGTCATTTCCGACCGGCGCGGCGACCACAAGGTCACCCGTGCTCTGACGTTTACCGCGAGTGGCATCATCACTTTCGCCATGATTGCCTCGCTCGTCTATCTGGTTCGCAGTATTCCCGCGCACAGTGAATCGCCCCAGACGCTGCTTCGTTCTGCCTCCGCGCTTTGGGTCGCCAACGTTCTTATCTTTGCACTGTGGTATTGGAAGCTGGATGGCGGTGGCCCTCTCCGCCGCGAAGACCCTGTGTCCCAATCCAAGAGTTCTTTCCTTTTTCCGCAAATGATGACCCGTGGCGATGCAAATGCCCCGGTCTGGACGCCTCACTTCGTCGACTATCTCTTCCTTGCCTTCAACACCAGCACCGCGTTTTCTCCTACGGACACGGCGGTCCTTTCGCGAACCGCCAAACTGGCCACCATGTTGCAGTCTCTGGTTTCGCTCACAATCGTGGCGCTGATTGCTGCGCGCGCTGTGAACATTCTCTAGTTCCGCGCCTCTCGTCGTCGCTTCCCATGGTGATTCAGGTCACAGCCAGTCCCCCCTCCCTTTCTTACATTCATTTTCAGTTGTTATGGGATCGACAACATGGACAACGCACACAAGAATGATCGCGCCGGATGGCTCCAGGGACCTCCGGACACGTGTTCTGTTATCCCCTCCGCCGTTTCTAATCCCTGGCGACTGATTCTCCTCGGTGCTCCGGGTGTGGGAAAGGGAACCCAGGCGGCGCTGCTCAATCAGGCGCTTCACGCCTGCCATCTCTCCACTGGTGACGTGTTCCGCTCCGCCAAGAATCGTGCCGAGTGCGACCTCACTCCCGCCATGAAACACGCTCTCGACTACATGCGCCGCGGCGATCTGGTTCCGGACTCCACCGTCCTCGACATGGTTCGCGAACGCACCCCTTGTCTCCGCTGTGGCGGCGGGTTCGTCCTCGATGGCTTCCCGCGCACCCTGGACCAGGCCGAGGCTCTCGGCGAACTTTTGGTTGCGGAAAAAATACCGCTCACTGCAGTGATTAATTACGAACTGCCGGTCAGCGACATCGTCTCGCGCCTGAGTGGCCGACTCACGTGTGAAAAGTGCAAGGCCGTGTTCCACGCCACGGAACGACCACCCAAAGTCAGTGGCGTCTGCGACCTCTGCCAGGGCCACCTGTTCCAGCGCGAGGACGATCGCCCCGAGTCCATTCGTATTCGCCTGGAAGCTTATGACCGCAGTACTATGCCCTTGATTCAGTTCTACAAGAAGGCAGGACTTCTGCTCACCGTTGCCGCTACCGGCGCGCCGCAGGAGATCTGCGCCAAAACGTTGACCGCGCTTCACGCCTGGCGCTCCCGCTACATCGCCTCGGCCTGAGTCAGGCGGCTCTGCGTCATCCCATTTTCGGAACAGCCTTCACCGCTTCGCTGCCAACCGGCTGTTTGTTCCGCCGCTTTCAGCCTTGCGTGCATCTTCCTCAGTTGTTCCTGCGAGAACCGGAAATTCCCTTGTTCCATCCGCTCCAGGCTGTCGGCCGTCATTTTTGCCTGCATCAGCCCCACCACGGAGTGCGCATTCGGCCCTAACAGGAGATGTCCCAACTCATGCGCGGCGACGTGCGCCAGCAGCCGCCCGTAGTCGATGGCGCGCTCTTCGGTCAACTGCTCCAGACGATCCAAGAACACGTCCGCCATCACCCCCTGCCCATCTTCGCCAAGGAAAGCCTGCCCCAATTCGCTGGGCAATGCCGCGCGGCCTGTCGCCAGTAAATGTAGGATCAGCACGCGCATCGGTTCTGGATGCGAACATCGGCACCGTACCTCCGGGGTTCGTCCGGGCTCCAGTCCGTGCAGCCATCGAATTTGAATCGAGGCGCCTTGCATCAATGAAACCACACGGCGTTCGACGCCCTCTACCACGGCCAGCGAAACGCCCGCGTCGTTCATGACACAAACTGTCAGCTCCAGCCCCTCCTCCCGCGCCGCCTTGCCCTGTACCGGTATTGCCGCACCAGCCAACGAAACCGCCAGGAGCGAATACCTCATCAGCCGTCTCATGGTGATCCCCCTTTGTGGGGGCCACCTTGCGGTTCGCGGGCGGGTACCTCAATGCTTTGCGGGTTACCGCGCTCCAAATCCTAAGTGACGAATCAACTTCTCCATCGTCAAATACTTGCGGCCACGAATAACTTGAAACACTGTGGCGAAAATCTTCGTATAGAAACTGACAGGCCGATCATCGGGAGGTACTTCTGGCGGCTGGGACCCAAGGGATTGCCGGTGAGCGATCGCCTACCGTTCGCTTCGGCATCTTCGAGGCCGACTTTCGCTCGGGAGAGCTGCGTCGCAATGGCGTGCGAGTCCGCCTGCAGGATCAGCCTCTACAGATCCTCAATCTTTTGCTGGAGCGCCCCGGCGAAGTCGTTACCCGCGAGGAATTGCAATCACGACTGTGGCCTGCGGACACTTTCGTCGACTTCGATCACAGCCTCAACACGGCCATCAAGCGCCTTCGCGACGCCCTGGGAGATTCCGCCGAAAATCCTCTTTTCGTGGAAACCCTCGCCCGGCGAGGCTATCGTTTCATCGCACCCGTTCACGGCATGGCGGCGGGCGCCCTGGAGGAAACTCCATCTGAGCCTTCGTTCCATCTGAAATACCCGCTTCTATGGGGTATTGCCGTGGTGCTTCTCGCGATTGGAGGAATGACGGGTTGGTTCCTCCGTGCTCATGCGGGTTCCAAGCCGGCGCTTCGTGTCACGGAAACGCGAGTCACCGCCAATCCCGCCGAATTTCCTATCTGGCACGCGGCCCTCTCTCTCGACGGCAATTACGTCGCCTACACCGATGCCAACGGGCTCTTTCTTCGCGTCCTGGCTACCGGTGAAACTCGTCCCATCTCCATCCCCGGCGGCACCCACTTCCGTGCGATCGGCTGGTTTCCGGATGGCACTCATGTTCTGGCTTGCACACGCGATCCTCAAACTTCCAGGTTCAGCCTCTGGAGCGTCTCTGTGCTCGGCGGTGAGCCGCGCAAGGTCTTGGACGATGCGCACGACGGCGCCCTCTCTCCCGATGGGCAGCGACTCGCTTTTGTTCGTAGCGAAGATGGCAGGGACTTCGTTTGGATCGCAATGGCCAATGGCGCAGAGCCGCGCCGGCTCGCTCTGGAGCCCTCGGCGGAAATCGACGGTCTCGCGTGGTCTCCCGATGCGCGATGGCTCGCCTTCGTTCGGGCGATGGCGCGGCCGGGCCACTATTCCTGGGAACTTTCCCTGGTCACCTACGAGTTCGCCACATCTTCGTTCAACGTCATCTTTTCTGACTCGACCTTGTCTGGAGGATTGACATGGTCGGCGCAAGACAGGCTGCAATTCTCGCGCGCCGATCTACCTCCCGGCCAAAACGACACCAACCTCTGGGAATTGCCGCTCGATCCACGCACTGCGCTTCCCACCGGTCCACCGCTCCGCCTGACGAGCGGTCCCGATCGCAGATTTCCGAGCTCCGCTTCCCGTGACGGTAAGAAGATCCTGTTCGGCCGAGGCGGCAATGACCCCGACGTGTACCTGGCCGACATCGAAGGCAAAGCCGGACACCTTGCCAACTATCGTCGTCTCACACTCGACGATCGCAAAGACATGCCGTACGGCTGGACCGCCGACAGCCGCTCCGTCATCTTCATTTCGGATCGCGATGGTCCCTACCACATCTTTCGCCAGGACATCGACAAAGCCACTCCCGATCTGATCGTCGGCGGCGACAACTCCGCGATCATTGCTCGCATGAATCCCGACCAAGCGGCCGTGATGTACCTTCTATCCGCCGACTCCGGCCACAAGACACCTCCGTACCGTCTTATGGAGCAGCCTCTCTCGGGTGGCGAGCCACGAGAAATTCTGAAAGGCGCGATGATCACCAATTTTCAATGTGCGTTCCTGCCCTCTCGCGTTTGTCTCATGAGCGACGCGCCGTCACCGTCGGAATTGATCATTGACCAGTTCGATGAGCGGACCGGCGAGAAGAAGGAACTGCTTCGGCTCCGCGAGAATGAATCTTCGTACTTCAACTGGACGCTCTCCCGCGATGGCAAGTACCTGGCCACGGCTCGCATCAGCGGCGGCCGCGGTCCCACCGTCATTCACGTCCGGGAACTCCCCACCAGTCGCGACTTCGATCTTCCACTTCCTGAAGGCGCGGGCGCGCAATATATTGATTGGGCCGCCGACTCCGCGAGCCTCTGGATCTGCACAGTGTCGGGAGACGCGCAAGCCCTCATTCGCATGGATCTCACCGGTAAAATCACCAGTTCATTCGACTCCAGGCAGCCCGACCTGGGCTATGCCATCCCCTCCCCGGACGGCAAACATCTCGCGGTTCTGCAAGGTTCTCCTCGCGCCAACGCCTGGCTCCTCACACGCTGAAGGGATCGAAAGCTGGGTCGTTGTGAAGAGGAGCACTGCATATGGTCCACTGCCCCCAAATTACTGATTTTCCTCAGTAATTCCGCATTTCCGCGCAATTCGTTCATTGACAAACCCCGCCTCTCCTTCTAAACTTGCATTTTGTCTCTACAGGGAAAGGTGTGGCTGATTGCAATGAGGACGTATGTAGCTAAAGGAGCCGAAGCGGAAGCCCTCAAAACGGGTACGCAGTGGTTCGTGATTGATGCGACCAATCAAGTTTTGGGACGCCTGGCCACCAAGGCCGCGCGCATTCTGATTGGTAAGGATAAGGCCAGTTTTACGCCTTACCTCGATTCCGGCGATCACCTGGTCGTGATCAACGCCGACAAGATCAAAATGACCGGGAACAAAGTCGAGCAGAAGATGTACTACTCGCACAGCGGTTACCCCGGCGGTTTGAAGGAAGTGCCGGCGAAGCGTGTCCGTGAGGCCAAGCCGGAGTGGGTGGTTCGGGAAGCGATTGTCGGCATGCTGCCGAAGAATAAGCTGCGCGCGCGTCGCGCCAAGAAGTTGCGCGTTTATCGCGATGCGGCGGGCCTGGCGCGGCACTCCGGGCAGAAACCGCAACCGGTTTCGATGTAGCCCAGCGGAATCCTGCTGGTTGTCGTCTCTAGGAACGCTTTTCTTCACCCTGAGCGCAGCGAAGGGCGACGAAGGATTCCAGTTGGTATCGCTTGGCAGTGGTTTCGTAGTGACGGTCCGCTGAGGCCGTCTGTAGTAAGTGGTTTGGCTGTTTACGAGTTTCCGCATTGGCTGTTCCTCTCTAAGTTGTGTCTTAGGTGGGAATCTTCCGAGCGCGAAGTTCATGGGATGAGGCGGATTTGTCTCGCCGGTTGGGTTTTGAGGAGGAGCTTTGAGTACTGTCGAAACGCCCGCTTTGGGCAGCAAGACGTGGTTCCACGGCACGGGCCGCCGCAAAGAATCGATTGCGCGAGTCTTCGTCCGTCAGGGCACCGGCAAGTTCACTGTGAACGGCCGTCCCGTGAAGGAATATTTTCCGAATCATGCCTGGGAGCATGACGCCACCGAGCCGTTGAAGTTCACCAGCCTGCTCGATCAGGTTGACGTGGTGGCCACCGCCAAGGGCGGCGGGGTCGGCGGCCAGTCTGGCGCCGTGCGCATGGGCCTCTCCCGCGCGCTCAGCAGGTTCAATGCTGAGCTGCGGCCGGGCCTTCGCAAGAACGGATTTCTGACGCGCGATTCCCGTATGAAGGAACGCAAGAAGTACGGGCAGAAGGGCGCGCGCAAGCGGTTCCAGTTCACCAAGCGTTAATCGTCTGGTGGACCTGTTCTGCCCTGCGCCACGCGTCGTCCGGAGGAGCGTAGTTCGCGACGAAGGATCTAACCGTAGGTGCTTGACAGAACAACACGGGCTCTGGAGTTCCGGCGCAAGCCGGAACTCCAAGATCACGGCCGGCAAGACGCCGGCAAGAGGCTGCTGCGGAGTTTTACTGTAGCGGCGGGTCTTGAGACCCGCGCAACTCGGAACGACGAGAAGCAGCTATCTACTAAGGAGGAACAGTGGCGGTAGAAATCACCATGAAGGAGCTGCTGGAGGCCGGCGTTCACTTCGGTCACCAGACGCGTCGTTGGAATCCCAAGATGAAAGAATACATCTTCGGCGAGCGCAACGGCATTCACATCATCGATCTGCAGAAAACCCTCAAGATGTTCCGCGAAGCTTCCCGCTTCGTGAGCGAAATTTCGAGCCATGGCCGGACTGTGCTCTTCGTGGGCACCAAGCGCCAGGCCCAGGAAGCCATCGCCGAAGAGGCGAAGCGCGCCGGCGCGTACTACGTGAACCACCGCTGGCTGGGCGGCACCCTCACCAATTGGGCCACGCTCCAGAAATCCATTAAGCGCCTCAAGCTGCTCAAGGCCATGACCGAAGACGGCCGTATGGAGCAGCTCTCCAAGAAAGAGCGCGCGCGTCTCGATCGCGAGATGAAGCATCTCCAGCAGAACCTGGAAGGCATCGAGAATATGGCGCAGCTTCCCGACGCCATGTTCGTCATCGATTCGAACGCCGAAGAAATTGCCGTGAAGGAAGCGCGCCGCATGGGCATTCCGGTGGTCAGCGTCGTGGACACCAACTGTGACCCTGACATGGTGGACTGGATCATCCCGGGCAACGATGACGCTCTCCGCGCCATCCGCCTGTTCACCACCAAGATTGCCGATTCGGTTGCCGAAGGCCGCTCGATCTACGAGCAGTCTCAAGTTGCTGATCAGAAGGTTGCTATCGACCAGGCTCACGAGGCCGGCGTCGACTACGTCGACACCAGCGCCTACGAGCAGTACGAGAAGCAGGAAGGTGACTTCGTCGAGGGCACAGAGGAATTCATCTCGGCTGCCGAGACCACCGTTCCTCCTGACGAGGACAAGCGCTAACTCTCGCACGCGGTCCAAATTTTCCTGGCCCGGCGCGGAGCTACTCTTCGCCGGGCCATTTTTGTAAGAGTTCCGAGTGGTAAGTCTCACGTTGAAAGTTCGCGTCGCCGAGGGAACCTCGCCGGTGATGTGTTTGTAACGTTTCAGGAATAGCTTAGGGCTTACAGCTTGCCGCTTTTGTGTTTCTGTCAGGACCGCCTTTCGAGGCAGCCTGATGCAACAAGAAAGGATGTTCGGGTTGTCGGTGGATTGTTTGACTGAAAACTTATAACTTACAACCTAGAACCAGAAAAAAGGATGAGTACAAGCAAACCAGTTATGGAAATCCCAGCCAAGCTCGTGAAAGAACTCAGAGAGAGGACCAACGCCGGCTTCAGCGACTGCCGCGCCGCGCTTGTCGAAGCAGCAGCCCAATTGGGCGATTCTGCCGATACCGCTCAGCTTCTCGAGAAGGGCATCGAAATCCTCCGCAAGAAAGGCCAGGCCGCCGCGGCCAAGAAGGCTACGCGCGAAGCCTCCGAAGGTTTGATCGGACATTACATTCATGCCGGCGGTAAGATCGGCGTCATTGTGGAAGTCAATTGCGAAAGCGATTTCGTCGCCCGCACCGAGGCTTTCCAACAGCTGTGCCATGACATCGCCATGCACATCGCCGCGGTCGATCCGCGCTATGTCCGCCGCGAAGATGTGACCGCCGAAATGCTCGACAAGGAGCGGGAAATCTACGCCGCCCAGGCCCGCGCTACCGGCAAGCCCGAGCCTGTGATTCAGAAAATCGTCCAGGGCAAGATGGAGAAGTTCTACGAGGAAACTTGCCTGTACGAACAGCACTACATCAAGGACGAGACGCAGACCATCGGCGAGATGATCAACGCCGCCATCGCCAAGCTCGGCGAAAATATGACCATTCGCCGTTTCGCCCGTTTCAAGGTTGGCGAAGTGGCCGCTGCCTCGGCCGCCGCGTCCGAAAGCAACGAACCCAAGTCCTGATCGGTTTTGTTATTCCTCGCGAGCGAGGAGTTTGCTTTCTTCAACCACGCCCCGGTTCAGCCGGGGCGTTTTCTTTTTGAGCGGGCGTTGGCCTCGCATCTCAATTCAGGACCTAATCTTTGCTACAATTCCTCTTGGTTGTGCCACTCGGGCGTTCGCCCAGAGCGACGGAGACTCATGCCACCGAAAGCGAAAGCTCCATCTAAGACCTCGCTGAAACGCCCTGCTTATCACCGCATTCTTCTCAAACTCTCCGGCGAATCGCTCCAGGGCCCTCAAGGGTTCGGCATCGACGGCGAAACCATCTACGAGATCGCCAAGGAACTCCGCGACGTCCATAAACTCGGCGTGCAAATCGCCATCATGGTCGGCGGGGGCAACATCTTCCGGGGAGCCCGCCAGAAGAGCTTCGAGATCGATCGCGCTACCGGCGACTACATGGGCATGCTGGCTACCGTTCTGAACGCGCTGGCGCTTCAGGACGCGCTTGAGAAGGTTGGCGTTCACACCCGCGTGCAGAGCGCGATTGAAATGCATCAGGTCTGCGAACCCTTCATTCGCCGCCGTGCCACCCGGCACCTGGAAAAGGGGCGCGTGGTGATTTTCGCCGCCGGCACCGGCAATCCCTACTTCTCCACGGACACCGCTGCCGCTCTTCGCGCCATGGAAATCAAGGCCGACGTCATCCTCAAGGCCACCCGCGTCGACGGCATCTACAGCGCCGACCCCGAGAAGGACAGTGACGCCAAGTTCTTCGCGGAGATTACTTACCGCGATGTGTTGCACCAGAATCTCAAGGTCATGGACTCCACCGCGATTTCTCTTTGCATGGACAACGGCATGCCCATCAAGATTTTCAATATGCACAAGGCGGGCAATATCCGGCGCGCGGTCCTCGGCGAGCGCGTCGGTTCCACCGTCATGCCCGCCGAACAGAAAACATTTTAGTTGTCAGCCGTCAGCCTTAAGTTGTACACGTTGGGTTTGCTAGACTCGTTCCAGCCACAGAGGGGCGGGCGTTCATCGGGCAATTCGGTACCAGTGATTTTTCGTCAGGCCGGAGCCCATACCTCTTCACTGCTTTTGGTGTAACGTAAAGCTCAGAACTTACACTTACAACTCACGAGGGTTGTCAACATGACCACGATTGCCACAACGAAAGACGCAATGCTGCAAGCCAAAACCCGCATGGAAAAAGCTGTTGAGGATTTTCGCAAGGAACTCGCTTCCGTGCGAACCGGGCGCGCCAATGCCGCGATTCTCGATCACGTTCGCGTCGATTATCACGGTACGCCAATGCCCGTGAATCAACTCGGCAACGTCACGGTTCCCGACGCCACCATGCTGATGATCACGCCGTGGGATCCCAGTGCTGTGCCGCTGATCGACAAGGCCATTCGCGCCTCCGATCTCGGCCTGAATCCCACCACCGACGGCAAGGTCGTTCGTATTCCGATCCCCGCTCCCACGGAAGAACGGCGCAAGGAACTCGTCAAGCACATCCACAAGGCTCTCGAAAATCACCGCACCGCGATTCGCAATATTCGCCGCGATATCAAGGAAGCCATCGACAAGCTTGAAAAAGACAAAAAGATCAGCCAGGACGAGCAGAAACGCTCCCTCGAAGAACTCGACAAGGTCTCGCAATCCGAAACCAAAAAAGTCGAAGAGCTCTGCGCCACCAAAGAAAAAGAAGTCATGAGCGTGTAGCTCAGCTCTTGTGCGCCTTTGCAGGGTCCAATACTGTTTGTCATCCTGAGCGAAGCGAAGGATCTCAGCCACAGTGTCTTGGCGTCAGACTGCTGTGGACTTCAGACACCCGTTCCCTCGAGTCTCTACTTCCCACTGTCCGCGCTGGCCTTCGGAACCATTACGATCCGTTGTGCGGCGTCGCTTACCACGGCATGCAAGAACGCGTTGTAGTCCGTCGCTCGATCGGCGGCAATCTCTCTCTTCAGGAAGCGGATTTGCCGGGTGGCCACGACTTCATCCTTCGATCCCGTGTACTTTGACGCGAAACTGGCGTAATCGCGCGTAACCGAAGTCGCCACCGGCGTCTGGATTTCCGTTCCTGCCGGCACATGCAGGGTCATCGATGTCTGTACATCCAGTGGCGTTCCCAGCTGGATGGGCGCCTTCGTCCCCAGTGCCGGTGGATCCGGTAGCCCGATCTGGGGCAGCAACGCCGGAATCCGCACTGGAGATTTTTTCCAATCCACAAAATTTAACTGGGTCAACTCATACTCGACCGAAAACGGCTCCTTCGTAGCCTCCGGCTCCGACGCTTCTACCTTCGATACCTGCCCGCGGAATCCGTCCGACAGCGCCAACAGCCCGGCTACCTCTTTCCACTTTTCCTTTGGCGTCTGGTGAAACGCTACGCGCAGCAGCAGCTCATTTTCGCCGCGCACTACATATTTCACCCGTGCGCTGAGCTCTCCCGTTGCGCCCAAGGCCGCATCCACAGTGACTCGCTGCACCGATGCGAACGGCGGCTCCGTCGGCAGTGCCACCCACGCCGTTTCCGCGGAACTGCTTCGACCCAGGTCGCGCCTCAACAGCAATCCGCATTTCGCGGGCGTGGGAGAAATCACTCCGAATGGCGCGACTTCCACCGCCGGGTCGAGCCAGAACTCTCTCTCCTTCGTCGCTCCCCGCACGACAAGATGCTTGAACTCGCTGGGTGTGGCGATCGCCGTTTCATCGCAGAAGCCCGTCAGGACCGCATCGGCACGCAGTCCGATCGCGGTTGCCATCGCGGCCAGCAACACATATTTCTCTTCGCCGTCGCCATAGCCCGAGTTCAGCACGCTGTCCGCACTGCGCGAGCGAAATCCTCGCGCGCCCAGCGGCGTATCGACTGTCGTGATCTTGGTGGCCACAAAGTCGTAAATCGCGTTCAGTTTTTCTGCGTCGCTCTTTGCCTCTCGCGTCAGTTCCCGCGTTTTCTCCTGAACCGCAGACGTGACTTCCGGCCGCCGCAACAACTCCTTCTGTGTGCCCTCGTCTGTGCTCTTCGTATCCAGCATCTTTGCGCCTGGCATCATCTGTTCGGCCAGTCGCGCCGACAACTCCGCCCACGTGGCCGTACTCAGCCGGATATCCGCCTGGCTCGGATCCGTTTGCGCGGTGTCCTCGCTCTTTTCGACGTCCTTTGGCGCTTCGTACTTTCGTATCCAGCGATAGATCTCTCGCTCGGCCTCTCCCTGCCCGCTTTTTTCTTTCGCACCAGGGTCCGATCCTGGGCTCACCCGCAGGTCGATCTTCCGTGCCACCGGTAAGTCCAGTTCGTAGTGTTCTTCCAGCACTTGTCCGGAGCGGTCAAAGGTGTGTTCGAGCCAGAAGTCCGGCGCCAGCGGCGCGTTCTTCGTCGTGGTGATCACGCGATACTCCACCGTATCGCCTTCCTGCAATCCCAGAATCCGCACGGACTTTGTCCGCACATCGTGGTACGCCTGGAACGGATTTGCTGCGGCCGTCGGTGCGTCCGTCACCGCGCTGGGTAACACTTCCGACGTGCCCCCGTTCGCATGGCTCACCCGCACCAGGGGAATCTCGACACCCTGGAAGCTCCGGTTGTAGTCGAATGAAATCCGGCCAAACTGCTGCACGCCCAGGATGTTGATGATCTTGACGACGGTGTGCACTTCCTTTTGCGAGTCTCCATTCGCCTCAAACCGGATCTTCGTCTCGAGCAATTGAATCTGGAAGGGAAGTTGAGGCTTCTCAGCTTTCTTTTCTTTGTGCGGCGTGACTGTTTCTTGCGGCTTCTTCTCGGTCGCCGTGGGAGGCGCGCCTTTCTCCGCCGGCTTCTCCTCCGGCTTTGGCGCCTGAAATTGTTGCCCGTACGCCAGGCTCGCGCCGGCCAGCACCATTGCCGCGCCACACATCATCCATCGCAAATATTTCACGTTCGCAGTTTAGGCAATCCCGGTTCACGGGTAAAGCGATGCGGCGCTTTAGGTTTCCGAATCGCCGCCCCAGGTGGCCCGGCCGGGCGCCTTTTCCCCTGTGGAAGACAGCGCTGCCAAACGGCATTTCTCGCCGTCTAAGGTAAAATATTTGTTTGTTGTCTTCGCGATTGCGCTGCCAGGGAGACGGGATGACCAGACGCCTGCTGTCACTCACTTTCACAGTTGTGCTGTTCAGTTCAGCGGTTCGAGCTCACGACTCCGCTCGCCCCCCCGGTCCCAGTGAAGACGGCACCCTACCTGCCCTGGCCCGCATTGCCGGCGAAGGTTTCATGAATTCCGACGCGTTTGCCTACCTCACGGATCTCAGCGACAACATCGGCGGCCGCGTTACCGGCTCTCCTCAAGATCAGAAGTCGATCGACTGGGGCATCGCCAGGATGAAAGCCATCGGCCTCGGCAACCTTCGCGCCGAGAAATATTCCATCTGGAAAGGTTGGACTCGCGGCACCGCCAGCGCCCAACTGCTCACTCCCATTCAACGCAAGCTCGATGTCGATTCCATGGGTTGGACCGGTTCGACTCCACCCGATGGCGTCGAAGCCGAAGTGGTTACCGCTAATCTCTTCGATCTCGACGCGGAACTCCGCAACATCAGTCGCTTCCGCGGCAAAATCGTGATGATGAAGCCCGAAGGCGCCCCCAAGAGGAATTTCTGGCTCATCTTCGCGCAATATGGCGATTTCCTCGTTGCGTTGCACAAAGCCGGCGCCGTTGCTGTCATCGGCGGTCAGGGCGGGTTCAAGGCCGAGGGCATGCACCTCACTCACACCGGAATCGTTGGTTTCGCTCGAGATTTTGCGATTCCGGTCGTCGATATGGCCATGGAAGATCAGGGCCAGCTCGAACGCTTTCTTGCTGCCGGCAAACCCGTTCGCCTGCACATCCGCGTTCAGAACACGATGACCAGCGGCCCGGTCGAAACAGCCAATGTCGTCGGCGAAATTACCGGTCGCGAGCATCCCGAGCAGATCGTTGTCGTCGGTGCCCATCTCGATTCCTGGGACTTGAGCGAAGGCACTACCGACAACGGCACCGGCACGAGCAGTGTTCTCGCCGCGGCGGATGCCATTATCAAGAGTGGCCAACGTCCGCGCCGTACCATCCGCTTCGTTCTCTTCACCGGTGAAGAGCAAGGTCTTCTCGGCTCGCTCGCTTATACGAAGCAACACGCCGACGAGCTGAACAATCATCTCGCCGCCATCGTCCTCGACGAAGGCCAGGGGCCGATCAGTGATTTTCAGATGGGCGGCCGCAATGACCTGATTCCCGCGATCCATGCGTTTGTTGATTCCCTCGGCAACATTCGCGAAATCAAGGTCAACGACAAATGCGAATTCGGCACCGATACCGGGCCGTTCATTCTGGCAGGACTCCCGGGAATCAACCTCAACCAGGATTCACCAGACTACAAATACACGCACCACTCCGCCGCCGATTCCCTCGAGGAGGTGAAGCCCGAAATCCTCGCGCAGAATTCCACGATCATGGCCATGACGGCTTTTTGGATCGCTGACAGACCCGACCGCTTTGCCTCTCCCTGGTCCCCGGACCGCACGGCCAAAATGCTGCGCGAAAAGGGCGAATACGACTTCCTCAAAGCCTTCAACTTGTGGCCGTTCGGCGACCTGGGTGCCGATGCGAGTAAGTCCTACAACTAGTTGATAAAAATAGGGTTGCTGTGAGATTGTGGCCGGCGCGACGGCTGCGTTGAGAGTGAAGCATGCAGTTGGGGAGGCACTAAATTGCACAATTTCGTCCGCGGTCGAGCAGACCGCTTACCATTTCCCACTTTTCCACACTTTTTTCGACAGCCCCTGTGCGAATCTCGTTTGACAGATGCACCTAACTTCTTTATACTTTGTGTTTTGTCAGGGGTATTTTTACCCAAGCTGTAGCGCCTTCGCCTGGTGGGGGAAGGCAGGTTGGAAGGAAATTCTTCGGTCCCGGAACAAGCTCGACGGAATGGGACAGAAGAGCGGCCGGAATGGGGCGCCAGCCCCGAAAAGCCGAGTAAGCCTCTCCGATTCGATACCAAGAGCGTAAGACTGCCTCTTGGAGTGCGTACGGAGTCTCTTGCTGGTTCTCTCCGGATTCGCAGTACCTTTCAGCACATGTGTGTGCTCTCGCGTTTTTGTCTGCGCGCGGCGGCGAGAGTGCGCAAGCTGTGTCTGCGCGCAATGGGTTGAGTCGTAAGTTGTGAGTGGTTCGCGGTACCCACAACTTAGAACTTACGACTTAGAACTTTGAATCGAGGAACGACAGTGCCAACGTTTTCGCAACTTGTACGCATGGGAAGAGAAGGCGTCACCTCCAAGACCAAGTCGCCTGCGCTCATGGGCTGCCCGGAAAAGCGCGGCGTGTGCATTCGCGTGTACACCCAGACGCCCAAGAAACCGAACTCCGCGCTTCGTAAGGTCGCGCGCGTGCGTTTGACCAACGCCGTCGAGGTCACCACGTATATCCCCGGGATCGGCCACAACCTCCAGGAGCACTCCATCGTGCTGGTGCGCGGCGGCCGTGTGAAAGATCTCCCCGGCGTCCGCTACCACATCGTGCGCGGCACACTCGACGCCGCCGGCGTGGAGAACCGCAAGCAGGGCCGTTCGAAATATGGCGCCAAGCGCCCCAAGGCCGGAGCTGCGGCGAAGTAAAGGTTTTGTAGTGGCGGGGGCTTAGACCCGTGGTTGTCATCCTGAGGAGCGAATTTCGCGACGAAGGATCTCAACGTGAAGTCCAAGCGAGATTGTCAGGGTTTCGAAGGAGCAAAGAAAAGCGATGCCTCGTAAAGGATTAGTCAGTCGGCGGACGCAAGCGGTCGACCCCGTCTACGGTGAGCCGATCGTCGAAAAGTTCATCTGCTCGATGATGTGGGACGGCAAGAAGAGCACAGCGCAGCGCGTGTTTTACGGCGCCATGGATCAGGTAGCAAAGAAGACCAGCGATGATGCCTTGAAGATTTTCAAGAAGGCGATCGAAAACCTCAAGCCGCTCGTCGAGGTCAAGACTCGCCGCGTCGGTGGTGCGAACTACCAGGTTCCCGTGGAAGTGAACCCGTTCCGCCGTCAGTCGCTCGCGATTCGTTGGCTTCTGCAGTACTCGCGCGAACGCGCCGGCAGAACCATGACCGACAAACTCGCCGATGAAGTGATTGACGCAGCGAATTCCCGTGGTGGCGCGATCAAGAAGAAGGAAGACGTCCACCGCATGGCCGAAGCCAACAAGGCGTTTGCCCACTACCGCTGGTAATTCCGGTTGTTGTCATCCTGAGGAGCGCCGTCCGCGACGAAGGATCGCAACGTAAAGTTCAAGCAAGGTTGTAGCGATGAGGAGAAGCAGCAAGAGCAGTCCTAGGGGAGAAAAGGGTTCTTAGGAAATCATGGCCAGAGTATTCAAACTCGAAGACACCCGCAATATCGGGATTATGGCGCACATCGACGCCGGCAAGACCACGTCGACCGAGCGCATCCTGTTCTACACGGGTGTGACCTACAAAATCGGTTCGGTGGATGAAGGCACGGCCACCATGGACTGGATGGAGCAGGAGCGCGAGCGCGGGATCACCATCACCAGCGCCGCGACCACGGCTTCCTGGACCCGTCTCGACAAGAAGTACCGCGTCAACATCATTGATACCCCGGGCCACGTCGATTTCACCGTTGAAGTCGAGCGTTCGCTCCGCGTCCTCGACGGCGCCGTCGCCATCTTCGACAGCGTTGCCGGCGTGCAGCCGCAATCCGAAACCGTGTGGCGCCAGGCCGACAAGTACCGCGTTCCCCGCCTCGCCTTCGTCAACAAGATGGACAAGATGGGCGCGGATTTCGATCACGTGATTCGCACCATGCGTCAGCGCCTCGGTGCGCATCCAGTGCCGCTGCAATTTCCGCTCGGCCGCGAAGACAATTTCATCGGCTGCATCAACTTCCTCGAAGAAAACGTCATTGTGTGGCTCGAAGAAACGCTGGGCGCCAAGTACGAAATCTTCGAAGTCGCCAAGCTCTGGGATCCGGCCTTCGTTTCGAGCCGTCCCGACGTCGCTGCCGCCCTCAAGGGCTCGGCGATCGACAAGAAGTTCTACGACGAGCACCGCGCCAAGGTCGTCGAATATGTTGCGGAGCATGACGACGAACTGCTCGACAAGTATCTGACCGAAGGCACGCTCACCGCTGACGAAATGCGCAAGTCCATCCGCAAGTCCACCCTGGCGATGAAGATCGTTCCAGTGCTGGCCGGTTCCGCGTTCAAGAACAAGGGCATTCAGCCGCTGCTCGACGCGGTTGTGGACTACCTGCCTTCGCCGCTGGATGTTCCTCCGGT
>Ga0335083_10001634_pt1 | contig 30624 bp, 23 predicted proteins | sample Lox_Sample_42_FD_206716 | JGI IMG/M metagenome (GOLD analysis project Ga0335083, IMG submission 206716) | Soil microbial communities from Loxahatchee National Wildlife Refuge, Florida, United States - Lox_Sample_4.2 | ecosystem: Environmental > Terrestrial > Soil > Wetlands | place: USA...
GGCCCTTGGCCCCAGGCCGCCGACGATACCAGAGGACGTAGACCCCAAGAACCACCGCGACTACCGGCAGGAGGTAGACTACCGCCTGGCGACTGTAGGCATTCACCGTCGCCTCCTCCAACTCCTCCGCGTGCCGCCCGATCAACCAGCCGATCCAGGTGAGGATGGCACACCAGATCCCGGCCCCCAGCCCGGTGAAGAGCACGAACCGCCCGAGGTGCATCCGGGCCATGCCCGCCGGGACCGAAATCAGGTGGCGGACCACGGGGACCAGGCGTCCCAGGAAGGTCCCGATTTCCCCGTGCCGGTCGAAGAAGGCCTCGGCCCGATCCAGGGAGCGTTCCGACACCAGGACGAACTTCCCATAACGCCGCAGGACCGGCTCTCCCACAAAGTGGGCCAGGCCATAGTTCACCAGCGCGCCCAGGATGCTGCCGAAGGCGCCGGCCAGAACGGCGATGTAGGCGTTCATGTCGCCCTTGGCGGCATGGTAGCCAGCGAACGGCATCACCAGCTCGCTGGGCAGGGGAAGCACCGAGGACTCGATGGCCATGAGCAGCACGAGCCCCGGGTACCCCAGTTGAAGGATCGTGGCGCTCAGCCAGTGAAAGAACGTCGAGAGCATTTGTCGGAAGAATCGTCAGGCCCGGAACCCGAACTGGCCCACTAGAGGCACGAAACGAACGTCGTCGAGGGGACGGGTCACCACCGAGTCTCCCTGCCGCTGGACCAGGGTCAGGACCTGGGCGCCCCGCTCACCGAGAGGGAGGATCAGGCGACCCTCGGGAGCCAATTGCTCCACGAGCGGTCGCGGGATAGTGGGGCTGGCCGCCGCCACCAGGATCGCGTCGAAAGGAGCGTATGGTCGCCAGCCCAGCGTACCGTCGCCCACGAGCACGGAGACGTTGGTAACGCCGGCGGCTCGAAGCGCATTGCGGGCTGCCTCCGCCAGCGCCGTGATTCGCTCCACGCTGAACACCACGCTGGCGAGCAGGCCGAGGAGCGCGGTCTGATACCCGGAGCCGGTCCCGACTTCAAGGACTTTCTCACGTCCAGTGAGTCCAGCCAGCTCCAGGTAGCGCGCCTGGACAAAGGGCTGGGAAATGGTCTGATCGTTTCCGATGGGAAGTGCGGAGTCCTCGTAGGCCCGGTGCCGCACCGCTTCCGGGACGAAGAGGTGTCGCGGTACCTGGCTTATCGCCCGGAGGACGGCGAGGTCCCGGATGCCCTTCTGCTGGAGCTCGGCCACCAGCCGGCTCCGATACCCGCCGTAGCTATCCCCTTCCCCTACCGCTCCAGTGACCATCCGCGGACGGTTTCGATGAGGGAGTAGTTGGTCAGATCCATGTGCAATGGCGTAATGGAAATGTAACCCTCCGCCACGGCCTGGTGGTCCGAGTCCTCCCCGCCGGTCCAGTGAATGGTGCCGCCGCCGATCCAGTAGATCTCGCGCCCCCAGGGGTCCTTCATCCGGGTGAGCGACTCGCTGAAGAATCGGCTGCCGAGCCGGGTGACCCGAATGCCCTGGACCTCGGACGCGGCGCGATTGGGAAGATTGATGTTGAGCAGCGTGTCGGCCGGAAACTCCTTGACCCGGGTGATCTGGCGGACCAACCGCTCCAGAAGCTCCCGATAGCTCGACATGGTTTCGAAATCGCTTTCGCTCCCCGCGAAGGAGATAGCGATGCCGGGCACCCCGAGGGTGACGGCCTCCATCGCGGCGGCCACCGTGCCCGAGTAGAGCACGTCCTCGCCCATATTGGGTCCGTGATTGACCCCCGAAAAGACCAGATCGGCAGGTTGCGGCATCAGGGTATTGATGGCCAGCAGGACGCAATCGGTCGGAGTGCCGTCCACCTGGAACGCACCGTCGTGGCGGCGCGCGGCGCGGACCGGCCGATGCAGGGTGAGGGAATGGGAGGTACCGCTCTGCTCGCGATCGGGGGCCACCACGGTCACGGTCCCAACCGTGCGGCAGATATCGGACAGCAGGCCGAGGCCGGGGGCCAGGATGCCGTCGTCGTTGCTGACCAGGATGTTCATCCGGAGACGGGCCGGGCGCCGGCGCCGTTCACTTCGGGTTGGGGTCCGGTTCAGGCCGCGCCTTGGGGGTCTTGCCGTCGAGGAGATCGGCGATCTCCTCCAGCGCGATCCGTAGCTCCTGAATGGTCTCGGTGGCGAGGGCCTTGCGTGCGGCCCCGCGAAGCTCGCCGGTGCGGCGGTAGTGATCGATGCGCTGGCGAGCGCCCTCGATGGTGTACTTCTCGGTGTAGAGCAGGTGCTTGACCAGCATGATCAGCTCGACTTCACGGCTCTTGTAAACCCGGTTTCCCGAGCGGTTCTTGGCGGGATTCAGGAACCGGAACTGGCTTTCCCAGTAGCGGAGCACGTGCGGCTTCAGGTCGGTGAGCGCGCAGACCTCACCGATCGAGAAGAACTCCTGTACTGGCCGCGCCATGGTCACCGCCACTGCTCCGACTTGAGGGCTCGTTCCATCAGGTCCGTCACCGCCTGCGCCGGGGTCCTTCCCTCGAAGAGGATCCGGCAGACCTGGTCGCAGATCGGCAGCTCCACGCCGACGCGCTCGGCGAGGGCCCGCGCGCTCCGGGCGGTGGTCACGCCTTCCGCCACGCTACGATGGGCCGCGGTGTATTGCTCCAGTGTCTGGCCCTGGGCCAGCGCCACCCCCAGCGACCGATTCCGGCTCAGCTGTCCACAGGTCGTGAGGATGAGATCACCCATCCCCGCCAGTCCCGCGAACGTGAGCGGATCCGCGCCCATCGCCACACCCAATCGGGAGATCTCCGCCAATCCCCGGGTGATCAACGCCGCCCGCGGATTGTTGCCTAACCCCAACCCCTCCAGCATCCCGGCCGCGATGGCGATCACGTTCTTGAGGGCCCCTGCCAGCTCCACTCCCACCACGTCCCGGTGCCAATAGACCCGGAATCGTGGAGTGGCGAAGGCCTGTTGGACTTCCTGCGCGTCGCCCTGCTCGGCCGCGGCGGCCACCACCGCGGTGGGCTGCCCGTGGTAGACCTCCTGGGCGAAGCTGGGACCGCTCAGCGCCGCGATCCGTGTCCCGGGCAGCACCTCGCCGAGGACCTGCGTCATCAGCTTCAGGGACCCGGGCTCGATTCCCTTGGTGACGCTGACCACCAGCGTTCCGGGCCGGACGCCGCGTCGAGCCCGTTCTGCCACTCCACGCACCACGTGACTCGGTGCGGCCGAGACCACCACCGCCGCCTCCCGGACCGCTTCTTCGGCGTCCGCAAAGGCGCGCAGCTCCGTCGCCAGCGCCGCCCCCGGCAGGTAGAGCGGATTCTCGTGATCGCGGTTGATCGCTTCGACCACTTCGGGCTCATAAGCCCAGATCCGCACCCGGCCGTTCTTTCCGCCCTCGCTCCGGCGGGCCAGCAGGTCTCCGAGGGTAGTGCCCCAGCTCCCTGCCCCGAGAATGGCGACCCCGCTCATTGGGCCGGCGTGGCCGCCGTGCCGGGGTCCTTGCCCCGTTTCCCGAAGCGGTGTTCGGTTCCCTTGACCAGCCGCTCGAGGTTGGCTCGGTGTTTCCAGACGATGAACCCGGCCAACAGGAGGTCCATACCGAGGTTGATCGGGGTTCGTCGCCCCGGTTGCAGGAGCCAGTCGGCGAGCGGAAACAGCGAGGCTCCGATGACCGACCCGAGCGACACGTAACCCGTCACCCGAACCACGACCACCCAGATCACCGCGACCACCAGAAAGGCCCATGGTGCCAGACCCGCGATCACGCCCGCCGCGGTGGCGACCCCCTTTCCTCCCCGGAATCGCACGAAGACCGAGAAGACATGCCCGATCACCGCCATCGCCCCGCAGAGCACCGGGAAGAACGGGATCTCGGGTACCCGGGGACCGAAGATCCAGACCGGGATGGCGCCCTTGGCCACGTCGAACAGCCCGACCGGCACCGCGTACTTCCAGCCCATCACGCGGTAGAGGTTGGTCGCTCCCAGGTTGCGACTGCCGACGGTGCGGAGATCGATCCCGCCGAACGCACGCGCCACCAGGTAACTGGTCGGAATCGCACCCAGCAGGTACGAGGCCGCGAGCCAGGGCAACGCCTGAAGCATCATCACCGACACCGCTCGCTCGACTCGGGCGGGCGGTCTAGCGGTCCCGCCGGCTCTTGGGCGTGAACTTGAGGCGCACCGGGGACCCCAGGAACGGCCAACTCTCTCGGATCCCGTGAACCAGGTAGCGCTGGTACGACTCCGGCACGTCCCGCGGCCGATTGCTCACGATGGCGAAGCTGGGCGGCGCGGTGCCGATCTGCGAACCGTAGAAGAGCTTCACCTCCTCGCCGGGCTTCTGGGGCGGCGCGCTCCGCTGCATCAGCTGCTCGAGGACCCGGTTGAACTCCGCCGTTCCCACCCGGTAGTGCCGCGCCTCGGCCACGCTCAGCAACAAGTCCTTCAGTCCGGCGACGCGCTGGCCAGTCTCCGCGGAGACATAGACAAACGGCACGTATCGGAGGAACGGCACCCGCTCCATCAACGATTCCTCGCCTCGTCGCGCCGTGTTGGCGTCCTTCTCCTCGATCAGATCCCATTTGTTGACCACGACGATGAGTCCACAGCCGCGGTCCCAGGCTTCAGTCGCGATGCGCAGGTCCTGGACTTCCAATCCACGGAGCGCATCCACCACGAGCACCACGATGTCGGCGTGCTCGATGGCGCGGTGCGATCGGAGGTTCGAGTAGAACTCGAGGTCATCTTCTACTTTAGCCCTCCGCCGTAACCCCGCAGTATCAATGAAGTTGAGGATTTTGCCGTGATACCGCAAGGGGGAGTCGATGGCGTCCCGTGTGGTCCCTGCCTCGGGATGGACCAAATGTCGCTCGGTGCCGACCAGCCGGTTGATCAGGGAGGACTTCCCCGCATTGGGCCTTCCGACCACCGCAACCTGGATGGTATCGCCCGCCTCGAGTGCGGGACCGGCCTCGGGAAGGTGGGAAACGATGGCATCGAGCAGGTCCCCGCTGGCCTTGCCGACCTGCGCGGAGGTGCCGATCGGGTCTCCCAACCCCAGTTGATAGAACGGGAGACGCCCCTGGTCGTCGGGGAGGTCATCCAGCTTGTTCACCACCAGGAGCACCGGGCGCCCGCTCTGGCGAAGCCGGTCGGCGATCTCCCGATCGACTGGGTTGGGGCCCTCCTGGCCGTCCACCAGCAGCAGGACCAAGTCGGATTCCTCGACCGCCCGGTCCACCTGCTCGCGGACTGCCCGATCCATCGAGTCGGTGGACCGAGGCACCAGGCCGCCGGTATCGACCAGCCAGAAGCGCCGGCCGTTCCACTCCAGCTCTCCGAAATTCCGGTCCCGGGTGGTCCCTGCCCGCTCGGATACAATGGCCTGGCGGCCACCGAGCAGGCGGTTGAAGAGGGTGGACTTCCCGACGTTGGGGCGCCCAATGATGGCGACGGTGGGCTGGCTCACACGACCCCGGCGGCGACGAGCGCGTCGGCGAAGTCGTACGAAGGACGTACCTCGACCGGCGCATTGGCCATCAGATCGTCCAGCGCGAGATCGTCGAGAAAGAGGCCGTCGTCGTTGATGGATTCTCCGGGAATCAGGGCCAGATCGAGATCGTCCCGACCGGCCAGCGCCGCCAGCATGGCCGAGCCGGGGAGCAGGCCGGCACAGGTCACGGAGGGACCGAAGAGCGAATTTTCCACGGGGATGAGGTCGAATCGGGCCCCGGTCGCGGTCGTCAGCGGCTCCAGCACCTGTGGCATGAGGCGGGCCATGGAGATTCCCGTGAGCACGCCGACCTTGCGTCCCGTCCAACCCGCGAGTTGGGGTCCTGCCGCGGCGATCCGCTCCTGCAGGTAGCGCACCGATCCCACGCCATTCTCCACCTGCTCGAAGTCCCCATAGTGTGCCGCGGGCGGCAGCTCGACGTCGGCCCGGAGGTACAGCTCGTCGGCGCCGTGGACCCAGACGATTCCCCGCTCCGCCAAGGCGACCTCGGCCTGCGCCTCCACGATCGCGAGCGCGGCGCGACACTCCTCCCGGGTCGGTTCTCGAACCAGGTGATGCTTGCTGAATTCGGTCAGACCCACCGGGACCACGGAGGCGCTGAGCGCGGCGGCCCCGAGGACGTACAGGTCGGAAAGGGTCTGCCGAAGGACCGAGCCGTCGTTGACTCCCGGAGACATCACCACCTGGGTGTGGAATTGAATGCCATGCGAGGCAAAGTCGCGAAGCTGCTCCAGGATGTCGGGCGCCAGAGGATTGCGGAGGAGCCAGCGGCGAATCACCGGGTCGGTGGCATGGACCGACACATAGAGCGGCGAGAGCCGATACTCGATGATCCGGGCCCGATCGCGGGGCTTGAGATTGGTGAGGGTGGCGAAGTTGCCGTACTTGAAGGAGAGCCGGTAGTCGTCGTCCCGGATGTACAGGGTCGACCGAAGGCCCTCCGGGAGGCCGTCCACGAAGCAGAAGTCGCAGCGATTGGCGCAGCGGCGGATCCGGGGCGGCTCCAGGGAGACTCCCATCGGCAGGCCCTCGGGCCGCTCGATGTCGAACTCGATCTCCTCGCCATTCGGCTGCCGGACCAGCAGGAGGAACTGGTCTTCGGCGGTCAGGAACTCCCAATCCAGGAAGTCCTCCAGCTCCCGGCCGTCCACGCTCAGCAACTCGGTTCCGGCCTGAAGCCCGATTTCCTCCGCGATCGAATGGGGAGCTACGCCTGCAACCTTGATCATCCTGCACCACCGGTAGAAATCACGTGGGGGCAACGCATGCGCTGCCCCCACGAAGCGGCCCCCAAGATGGCGGCCCGGTCCGGCGAGATCAAGCCCGCCGGGTCGCTCTACTTTCCTCCGGTGTGACTCAGGCTCCAGACGTAGGCCGCGACCGCCTTGACGTCGTCATCGCTGATGCTGGAACCGCCTTTGGGGGGCATCGGTCCCTTCCCCAGCTTGGCCTGTTCAACCGTAATTCCGGTGGTAACGGTCTGGATGATTTCCTCATAGGTGCCCTTGATGTGAATCCACTCCTGGTCGGTCAGATCGGGACCGACGGCTCCCTTGGCATCGGCACCGTGGCAGGCGAAGCAGAGGCCGGTGCCGTGGAAGATCTGGTCGCCCTTCTTGACCATGTCCGGCGTGACTCCGGCCGGCAGGCTCTGGGCGTGGACCGGGACCGCGACCAATGCACTGAGCACGCCAAGGAAAAGGCTCAGACGAAGGATGGGTTTCACAGGGTCTCCCTATCTGAAGAATGGTCCAGGTTCGACGAGCAACACCCGAATGGCGGGACGAATTTCACGTCGGATTGCCGGAGATTCAAGTCCTGGGCCGCCGGGGGCCCGAGCTACCGAACAAAGGATGAACCGGCGCTCACCTTGGCCTCAAGGTAAGCCACACAAGAACTTAGGGTTGCGATTCGGGGATAGTCCGACTCGGGAATCGCCACCTTCAGGGCCTGGTCGAGACCGATGATGAAGTTCAGAACGTCCATGGAATCGAGGTCCAGTTGCTCCCGGAAGGGGACATCGGGCCGCAAGGCCGCCAGATCCGCCTCGGGCGCCACCTCTCCCAACGCGTGCAGCACCGCTGCTCTGATCTCTTCTCTGCTCATAGGGCCCCAGGCTCGCGTAGCAATTGGTCGATACGGTCGAGGAACAGGGCGCCGCGATGGCCGTCCGTTACCCGGTGGTCGGCGCTCAATGACACACTGACGACCGGTCTGGGCAGTACAGCGCCTTGAACTACCCACGGTCGCTCGGCGATCCGTCCAAATCCCACCAGGGCAACCTGGGGCGGGTAGATCACGCCCAGCACAATGTCCACTCCGCGGTCGCCGAGACTGGTTACGGTCAGGGTCCCGGACGCAAGCTCCGAGGCGCGGAGGGCACCCCCCTTGGCGCGCGCGACCAAATCGGTCAGGCGCCGCATGAGTTCGTCGACGCTGGCCTGGTCCGCCGCCTCGAGGGCCGGCACGATCAGGCCGCCCTGCCGCAGGGAGACCGCTACCCCCAGGTTGATCGAGGGTTGCCGAACGGCCCGATCGTTTACCCACCAGGCGTTGAGCTCGGGGAAGTCACGGAGCGCGAGGGCGACCGACTTGAGCAGGAGCGCAGCAGCCACCAGTCGGTCGGCTACCGGCCGGCTCTGATTCTGCTCGGCCAGCCAGGCCATCGCCGGCCCCAGATCAATGGTGTTGGAAAGGTAGTAGTGGGGAATCTCGCGTTTGGATCGGGCCATGGCGGCCCCAATGGCGCCGCGCATTCGAGCCGCGGAATCATCGACCGCCGGAGTAGCCGTGGGCATGATCGCGCCCCGCGCCAATCGCTCGACGTCTGCCACGGTCACGGCTCCCTCGGCTCCGGTCCCCTGGATGCTGGCGAGATCGACACCCAGCTCCTGCGCACGCCGACGAGCCAGCGGGGAGACCCGCTGCGGGAGCGGCCCAGCTGCCGGCGGGCCTGCTCCAGGAGGGGCAGCAGCGGGAGCGGTAACGGCATCGTCGCGAATAAGCGCCATGACCGTGCCCACCGGGACCTTCTGTCCCGGCTCCACCAGGATCCTCTCGAGGGTTCCGGTGGTGAAGGCTTCCACCTGAATCACGCCCTTATCGGTATCCACTTCGGCGATCAAGTCTCCTCGGGCCACCCGATCGCCCGGCTGCTTCAACCACTCCAGCAGAGTTCCGGCGGCCATGTCCGCCCCCAACGAGGGCATCCGGAACTCGCTCACCCTGCCCCCTTGGGGAGGACTCGGCGCACCGCTTCGACGATGGTGGCAGTCTGCGGGAGAGCGGCATCTTCGAGATGCTTGGGGTAAGGGATCGGCACTTCGGCGCTGCAGACCCGCTCCACCGGCGCATCCAGCTCGTAGAACGCTCCCTCCATGATTCGCGCGGTGATCTCGGCGGCGAGACTTCCGCTGCGCCACCCCTCATCCACGATCACGGCCCGATGGGTGCGGCGGACCGAACCCAGAATGGCTTCGGTGTCGAGCGGGCGGAGGCAGCGGAGATCGAGCACCTCGGCTGAGACGCCTTCGGCTGCTAGCCGTTCCGCTGCGGCCAGCGCCTTCCCCAGCGACCCGCCATAAGTAATGACGCTCACATCCGTCCCCGTCCGGCGGACGCAGGCCTGCCGCAGCGGCATGGGAGCCCCGGTCTCGTCCAGTTCGCCGTCCTGGGGATAGAGCATCAGGTGCTCGAAGATGAAGACCGGATCCGGTTCCTTGAGCGCGAGGCCGAGCATGTCCCTCGCATCGTTGTGGGTGGCGGGAGCCACAACGGTGATTCCGGGTATGTGCGCGTACCACCCCTCCAGGCTATGCGAATGCTGGGCGGCGAGCTGGCGACCGGCTCCAGTCGCCATCCGCACGGTCAGCGGCACGGCGAGTTGTCCGCCCGACATGTGGCGCAGGGTGGCGGCGTTGTTGACGATCTGGTCCAGGGCCAGGAGGCTGAAGTTGACGGTCATGACTTCGACGATGGGTCGCATCCCACCCATGGCGGCACCGATTCCGGCTCCCACAAAGGCGGACTCGGAAAGCGGAGTATCACGGATCCGCTCGGGGCCGAACTCTTCCAGGAGTCCTCGACTGGCCGCGTAGGAACCGCCATAGCGTCCCACATCCTCCCCCATCAGAAAGACGCGAGGATCGCTCAGCAGGGCGTTCCGCAGTCCCATCCGGACTGCTTCCCGATAGGTGGCCTTCATGGGCCGGTTCCCTGAAGGTCACGGAGCAGGTCCGCGACGGGCTCGATCACACCAGCCTCAGCCTCGGCTTCGGCTTCCCGGATCTCGGCCTGAACCGATTGTTCCATCGCCTCGCGTTCCTGATCGCTCAACAATCCCTCTCCCGTGAGCAGGACTTCAAAGCTCCTGAGGGGGTCCCGGCGCTTCCATTGCTCGACTTCTTCTCTGGAACGATAGAGCTCCGCGTCATACATCGAATGGGCCCGGAACCGGTAGGTTCGGTACTCGACGAGAAACGGTCCCGCCCCACTGCGAACGGAGGTCGCCGCCCGCCGGGTGGCCGCCTCCACCGCCAGCACGTCCATCCCATCCACCGCCTCGGCCGGAATCGCGTATGCGGCGGCCTTGGCCGCGATATCCGTCTGCGACTGATGGCGCTCGAGCGCGGTACCCATGGCGTAGCGGTTGTTCTCGCAAAGGAAAAGCACCGGCAGCTTCCAGAGAGCGGCGAGATTGAGCGATTCGTGAAATTCGCCCTCGGCAACGGCGCCATCCCCGAAAAAGCATGAGGTAATCGCCTTCTCGCCGCGCAGCTTGTCCGCCAGCGCCAGCCCGACCGCCACTGGGAGTCCTCCCCCGACGATGGCATATCCCCCGTAGAAGCGCCGCGAGACATCGAAGAGATGCATCGACCCTCCTCGACCCCGGCTGCACCCGTTCGCCTTGCCGTACATCTCGGCCAGGATCGAGCCGGCCGGGACGCCCCGTGCCAGGGCATGACCGTGCTCCCGATAGGTTGCCACCACCCGGTCCTCGGGAGCCAGAGCCCGGAGCGCGCCAACCGCCACCGCCTCTTCCCCGATATACAGGTGCAGGAAACCCCGGATCTTCTCCAGCCCGTAGAGCTCGGCGCACTTCTCCTCGAACCGCCGGATCAACAGCATGGCTCGGAGGATCTCATGAGCCTGCGCCCGCTCGATCCCCAGACCTGGCGCCGCAGTGACAGTCATCCGGCCTCCAGTGTGGAAGTGTCACCCTCGGGGAGCCCGAGCTCCCGAGCCTTGAGCAACCGCCGCATGATCTTCCCGCTCCTGGTCCTCGGCAGCGCTGGGAGGAAGGTGATTTCCTTGGGTGCGGCTACGGCACCGAGACGGGTCCGGGCGAAGCCCAGCAGCTCGCGGCGGAGTGCGTCCGACGGTTCAAAGCCATCCTTGAGGGAGACGAACGCCTTGATGATTTCTCCGGCCACCGGATCCGGTTTCCCGATGACGCCCGCCTCGGCGGTTGCCTCGTGTTCCAGCAACACGCTTTCCACCTCGAAGGGACCGATGAGGTGGCCGGAGGTCTTGATCACATCATCGGTGCGTCCCACGAACCAGTAGTAGCCATCGGCGTCCCGTCGCGCGAGATCACCGGTCAGGTAGTACCGGCCGCTGAAACAGCGCTGATAGCGCTCGGGCTCGCCCCAGTAGCCACGGAACATCGAGGGCCACCCGGGCACCAGGGCCAGCTCGCCCTGCAGGTCGGGCTCCTGGATCACGGCCACCCCGCCATCGGGCAGGCGCTGTACGATGTCCGCCTGGATCCCGGGGAGAGGTCGACCCATCGACCCTGGCTTGACCGGCATGGCAGCGTAGTTCGCGACGATGATGCCGCCGGTCTCGGTCTGCCACCAGTTGTCGTGAAACGGCTGGCCGAAGGCCTCCTGACCCCAGAGCACGGCCTCCGGATTGAGCGGTTCCCCAACGCTGGCGAGAAACCGGAGGTCCGGGAACTCGTACCGCCGGACCACCTCGAGCCCCGCTTTCATCAGCATCCGGATCGCGGTAGGGGCGGTGTACCAGACCGTCACCCGGTGGTCACGGAGGATGCCGTACCACCGTTCTACGTCGAAATCGGCCTCATCGACGACACTGGTCACGCCGTTGGTGAGCGGCGCGATGATCCCGTACGAGGTCCCGGTCACCCAGCCCGGGTCAGCGGTGCACCAGAACACGTCGTCGGGATGCAGATCGAGCGCGAGGCGCCCGGTCAGGTGATGCATGACCACGGCCTCGTGTACGTGGACTGCGCCCTTGGGGGTCCCGGTGGTCCCGCTCGTGAAGTGGAGCAGTGCCACGGTTTCGGGGTCAGTCGGCGCAATGGTGAACTGGTCGGAGGCGGCCTCCAGGAGACGCCGGTAGTCGAGGCAGTCCGGAATGGTGGCGATCTCGGCCGACTCGCCCACCAGGAGTACCTGGCGCAGGTCGGGCAGCGAGCCTCTCAGCGAAGCGACCTTGCGGCGGTACAGCTCTGGAGTCGTGACCAGAACGCTGGCCTGGCCCAGCGCCAGGCGGGCGCGGATCGGTTCGGGGCCGAAGGCCGAGAACAGCGGGCACAAGACGCTCGCGTTCTTCCAGGCTCCCAAGGCGGTGAAATACAACTCCGGAATGCGCCCGGTGAGTGCATAGACCCGCTCACCGGCTTCCACTCCCAGGCAGCGCAGGACGTTGGCGAACCGATTGCTCAGTCCGCGAAGGTCCGCGAAGGTGTATTCCCGGATTTCGCCATGGCGACCGAGCCACCGGATGGCACAACGACTGGCCCGGGGGCCATCCGCGTGTCGGTCCACGGCCTCGTGAGCGATGTTCAGCCCGCCGCCCGGGAGCCCGTTCAGCTGGCGCCGGGCGTCATCCCAGGTGAACCGTGCGCACGCCTCCCCGTAATCCACCAGGTTGGGTGGGATCCGGGGGACGGATTCGGTGCGGGTAGGCGTCGACATGCATCAGCTCCGCTCGAGCCAAGGGTAACCCGCGCGGTTTGACGATGGTATGAGAGAGTAATGAAGGGCGCCTTCAGGAAGCAGAAGGCCCTCGCCGCTGAGCGAGGGCCAGGGAGAGCGGGCGACCGGACTCGAACCGGCGACGTCCAGCTTGGGAAGCTGGCATTCTACCACTGAATTACGCCCGCAGGGTTGCACAGGAAATGTGCCCTGCGCCGCTTGACGGTGTCAACCCGTTACGCCCGTTAAACTCCGACGGAGAGCCTACTCAGACAGCAGGGCCTTGAGCTCCTCCGGAGTGAAAGGATTCTTGCCCGCCCGCAAGGCGTCCACCCACCTCTGGCGCCTGGCCCGCTGGGCCTGCGTTCGTTCATCGTTCTGCCTCTCGCTTAGAGACTTATCGAGGAAGGATTGAAAGTCTTCGATGGCTTCGGCCGTATGTCCGGTCAGTGCTCTCGCCAACCCTCGACTGTCCAGGATCTGCCAGTTCTCCGGATACAGGGTCACCGCCTTCTCACAAGCCTCGAGTACTTCCGCGGCATGCCCGTACAGGCTTCCCCACCAGCACAAGGAGTTCAAGTCATTAGGAGAAATCTTGAGCTCCGGATCGAATTCCTGGGCCGCCTTGAACGCGGCCAGGGCTTGATCGATAGATCCACTCCTGGCCATTCGGGTGCCTCCCTCGATCACCCGTTCGGCGACGTGTGCCCTCCCCTCCAGGGACGAATCCAGGGCGACGGCGCTGCGGAACCTCACCAGGGCGCTGTCCATGTTGGTACCGGCCCAGGCCTCCCCCTCGCGGAGTGGCGTCTCGGCAGCCAGATGCCCCGTTTCGACGGCCGGGTCGAGACGCACCGTGGGGTCGAGGCTCCTGGCTCGTTCGAAATCCGCAACGGCCTCGGAGACATCCCCGGAGACCGCCAAACTCTTCGCCTTGACGACCAGCGCGCTTGCCGGTGAGGGACAGGGGGCGCTGTGGGGGTAGCGAGCGCATTCCTCCGCCGACAACGGCCGGCCGACCCTCATCCATGCGAGCCTCAGCAGGTCATCCGCCTTCACTGCGTACACTTTCACTGTGCCGTCGCCGTAGGACGTAGCGAGGCGTTGTCCGTCTGTGCTGAACGAGGTTCCGGTCGCGAAGGAGTGTCCTCTCAGCGTGAATAGTTCGCGCCCGGAGGAGGCGTCCCAGACCCGGGTGGTCGAGTCGATCGCCGCCGTGGCCAGCCGCTTCCCATCGGGGCTAAAGGTGACCCATTGTATCCCACCCGTATGACCAGACAGCATCAGAAGGCGTTTCCCGGTAAGGCCATCCCAAATGAGAACCAGGCCGTCGCGGTCACCAGTGGCGACGCGCCTCCCGTCGCTGCTGAAGGCGACAGAAGTGACCCAGTTATTCATGGTCAAGGTCTGGACCAGGCGGCCGGAGTCCGCGGTCCAGATCCGGGCAGTGTTATCTCTCCCCGCGGTGACCAGGTACTTCCCGTCGGGGCTGTACCCTACCGAGAAAATGGCGTCACTGTGCTTCGTAAGCGTCAAGAGCGCCCGGCCCGAGTCGGTATCCCAAACAATCGCCTTCGAGTCCTCTGCTCCGGTGACCACGCGCCTGCCATCGGGGCTGAACGCCGCCGCCTCCACCTGGCCGCTGTGTCCCTTTAGCGTGAGCAGTCTCCGGCCGGTGATCGCGTCCCAGATGATGGCGGTCGAATCCACGCTGCCCGTCACCAGGCGGCTTCCGTCCCTGCTGTAACCGATCCCGAACGCGGCGAAGAGGTTTCGTCCCGCGGCGGTGCTGTACCCCTCCTTGTGCCCGAAGAGGGTGAGCAGTAACTGGCCAGTACGACCATCCCAAACCCGGGGATTGTCACCGCCGGTCGCAAGCCGACGCCCATCCGGACTCACGGCCACGTGGGAGATCCATCCGTAATATCCCTGCATCGACAGGTTCAGGATCTCGCGATTGGTGCTGACATCCCACACGCGAACTACCGAATCGCCCCCGGCGCTGGCAAGCAAATTCCCGTTGGGACTGAACGCGACCGCATGTACCCAGCCCGTATGCCCCATGAGCCGGGCTATGACTCGTCCGCCGGTATCCCACACAACTACAGTCCGATCGTAGCTGCCAGTCGCCAACCGGGTTCCGTCCGGACTGTAGGCCAGGCTGGACACCGAGTTGGTATGACCGCCGAGGGTACGGGACGCGATTCCTGCCGCACTGCCCAGCAGGGTGACTTTGGCCGACATCCCTGAGGCAGCGACCTGGTTACCCCAAGGATTGAAGGCTACCGTGTAAACGGGGAGCTTCTCCGGGTTGTCCCAGGTCCAGGTGTTTGCCCCGGTCGAGAGGTTCCAGAGCTTCACGCTATTGCCGACCGCCGCCACGAGCTGCTTCCCGTCCGGACTGAACCCCAGGTCGAAGATGTTGCCGGAGAGCGATGGGGTCTTGACGAGCTTCTTGCCTGTCGAATCGTAAAGCTGGATCACGTGGTTGCCGAGCGCGACCGCGAGTCGGGAGCCGTCCGGGCTGAACGCCATACCGTACTGGACTTCGCCAGAATCTCCCGCGAGCGAGTAGAGTTTCTGACCGTCGGCAACATTCCAGACGCTCGTAGTGCCGGCGTAGTCGGTTGCGGCAAAGCGTTTACCGTTGGGGCTGAACTTGACGTGGTCAAACGCGTGGGAACCCTTGACCGTCAAGGATTCCCGGCCGGTTCCCACGTTCCACAGGATCACCGTGCTGTCGTTGCTGGTGGCTGCGAGGAGCCGACCGTCGGGGCTGAACGCCAGAGCGTTCACCCGCTGCCTGTGGCCTCCGAGGCTGACTTTGACCAGTGGAGCGGCCAGGGATTGATGCAGGGCATCCTCCACTTCCCCGGGAATGATCCGGTCCTTGTTGTAGACCTCGGCCGCGGCCTGGAGTGCCAATAGTCCACCCAGTTCCGGGTCTTCATCGAGGGCTCGAATGGAGTGAAAGGCCAACGCCCGAGAAGTCGCCATGCGGGCGGCCCGACGAGCCACGGCGCCCTGCCAGAGTGCCACCACCAACCCTGCCGCGACCAGGCCGAGAAAGACCCGAGTCCTCGTGAGTTGCCGCCGCCGCTGACGCTCCCTTTCCGCGACCTCCTCGTCCCGAGCGATCCGGCTCTTTTCGAGGAAATCGGAAGCGGCGTCGAATTTGGAATCGTAGGTCCGCGCCCAAGCAGCAGTGGGCCCGGTCCGCTTCCACCACTCGAGCCAAAGCTGAAGATCGGGGTCATGCCAGAGGCCCGCCTGCCCTGCCTGATGGAGAGTCGCCGTCTCCGACAGCCGGCGATACATCCGGGCCGACTCGGTCTCCGCATCCACCCAACCCCGCAACCGGGTCCAGCCCCGGATCAAGCTCTCGTGGGAGATATCGATGATCGATTCCGGGGTGAGCGCCGCGTGGTCGGGCGGCATCAGAAAGGCCCGACCCTGTCCCCGGAAGGCGTCGATGGTATGGACCACCTCGGCCTGCGGGGCCTCAGCCACGGCGCACAGCTCGGCCAGCGTGGTGGGCCGGCGGGTCTCCCGATTGTCCTGCCCCCGCTCGGTCAGGCGCCGGAACATCTTCTCGGCGATCAGCCGGCTCCGCTCATCTCCCAACTCGGCATAGGCCTCATCGGCGTGCCGTGACAGGGCTTCGGACATCCCGCCGGTCGCTTCGTAATGCCCCAGGTCCACCGGCTCCCCGGGGGCGCGGTGCTCGGTCCAGTAGTCCCAGGTGCGCATCAGGGCGTGCTGGAGAATCGGGAGCTGATCCGGGTTGTCTCCGACGTCGTTGAGCAGACGATTCACCAGCCGAGGAGTGATCTCGCCGCCGCCGACGGCCACGGGGCCGGTGATCGCGAGCTTGCGCTCATCCCGGGTCATCCGGGGGATCAGGTACTGGCCACGATTGATGGTCTCGGGGAGGTCGCGGAACTGGGAGCAGTCTCCCAGATAGTCCGACCGCATCGTGATGATGACGAAGATCGGGACGTCACGCTGGCTGGTGGCTTCGAGGAGCAGCTTGACGAAGGCGGCCGCCTCATCGGTGTGCTCGGAAGTGCGGCGGAACCGGAAGATCTCTTCGAACTGGTCCACCACGACCAGCAGATTCTCCTTCGCGCCGAGCCTCGCTTCGGCCACCGTTTCGATCAGGCCGAGGGCGCCGCGACGAAGCATCGCTTCGGTCACGGTGACTACCATGGGGTCCGGCTCCTGTTCGCGCAGAACGCCGGGCTCGTTGAGCGCCTGCGCGAGGTTCCCCATCGGATTCCCACCCGGCCGGCAGACCGCCACCCGCCAGCCCGAGCCAGCGCTGCGGAGGACACCACCGTAGAGCGAGGGGAGCAATCCGGCCCGCACCAGGGAGGACTTGCCGCTGCCGCTGGAGCCGACCACGGCGACGAAGCGATTCTCCTGGAGTCGCCTCAGGAGTTCATCGCTCTGGCCGGCCCGGCCAAAGAAGAGATGGGACTCGTCCGACTCGAACGGTCGGAGACCTGGGAAGGGATTCCCCCGCGCGTCCGGCCCCGTCACTTGCCGGCTCCGCCGCCTTTCACCTGCCCGACGAACGGCTTCAGCTGCTCGGGGTCGAAGTCGGCGGCCTGCCTGATCACCGTCGCATCGTGGGTCCGGTACCGCTGCTTCCAGGGCTTATCGGGAGGCGCCAGGAAGACACCCTTCGCGGTCATCGGGCGGTCCCGGCCGTATCCGGGAGCCTTGCGCAGCTCGGTGAGCTGAACGTTCAGCCAGGCATCGGCGGACTGGCCGGCATAGATCAGTGCGGCGTCACAGGTCCGCAGCTTCTCCTCGTGATCCTTCCGGATGGTGGCGGGATCCCCTTCCTCGGCCGGCAGCAACAGCTCACACCCGGAATCGAACAGGAAGTCCTCCACCGGCCTGGCCGCATCGGCATCCTGCGCCTCCCGGATCAGGTAGACCATGGGAGGGCCCTCGCTCCGCGCCGCTGGCTCTGGCTTGGCGTCGGCACCCTGCAGCTTGTCCTGAATCACGGTCTTTAACTCCTCGACCGGCGTCTGCAGGAAGGCGGCACTGCCAGGGTCGTGGCTCAGGGTCTCGAGATAGCTGCGCTGCTTCTCGTCGGTGACCGGGATCTCTCGGGGCATCCAGATGATCCGTCCGAAGCCGGCGCCGCGTTCGGCCGCCAGCTCGTTCTGGCGCTGGACCGCCTCCTGGTACTCGGCACCCATCAAGTGGATCGAGAGTACGGCATCCTTGAGCTGCTCCCGCACCAGACTGTCCTGGTCGGGACCGGCAGCGGGAAGCTCGCGATCGGGGACGACCCGATTACCCCGCTGCTCCAATTCACGCCTGATGGCGTCCCGCACCTGCTTGAGGTCGTCGCTGGTGGTGGCGAGGTAGATGGTCGGCCCCGACCGGGGAACGACCTTCTTGACCACTTCCGCGCTGCTGGTTCGAAAGGCCTCGAGGAGCTGTTCGATCTGATACGCCAGATCGTTGACCTTCTGCACGAAGTTGAGTTTCGCCGCATCGCCGAACTCGAAGCCGAACTCCCTGGGCGCATTACTCTTGGGATCCCGATCGTAGAAGTCGTAGCCCAGCAGTCCCTGCAGGGCCTGGGGATGGCGCTCGAGCGGGACCGGCAGCTTCACCACCTTGAAGATCCGGGCCTGGTTCCCCACCTGGACCCCGCCGGTCGCCTCGGCGGCCTGGCAGAAGATCTGGAGCTCCTTGAGGCACCACTCGGAATTGGTGTAGCGGGGGGTGACGATCGAGACCAGGATGGCGGTGCGTTGCAGCTCCGCCGGGAGGACCTGGTCGAAGTAGTCGTTGCCCTTGAGCGCCGGGTCGCGCCAGACCTTGGGTTCGGTTCCCAGCAGTCCGGTGAGCCGCGTTTCCAGCGTCTTATGGAAACTGTCGATCCACCCCTTCTGACCTTCGGTCAGGGGGTCGTTGTCGACGTGGGCGTAACTGATGAAGATGTCGTGGTCGAAACCGGGCAGGTAACCCATCCAGCCCCTCTTCAATTGTGAGTGGCGAGGCGAGAAGTTGCGATTGCCCGGGAGTCGTTGTCAAGGCAACGCGGTGGCCGCCGCGCGGCTCTGGACAGCCCGCCTGCCGGAGGAGAGATTAGCCGGTCCCCCCATTCCCGAACGCATGCCGTCACCACCTCCCGACGCGTATCACCCCGCGCCGCTGAACGTATCCAGCGTCGAGCTCGACCCCCAGGTCGCCGAGCTCTCGGAGTTGCTTGCCCGGAACGTCCACGACGTCTGGGCCCGCGCCCGCTTCGCCGAGGGTTGGACCTACGGCCCCACTCGAGATGACTCGCGCAAGACTCATCCTTGCCTGGTCTCCTACGATGCGCTGCCGGATTCGGAGCGGGAGTACGACCGCCACACGGTTCACGGCACTCTGAAGGCCATGTTGGCGCTGGGCTACCGCCTGGTCCCTCCGGCCGCCGCAACGGATCCAGGGGAATCGGCCGGCGATGACCGCACCCCCGCCATTCTGCGACAACTGCAGGGTCCCCCGTCTCCGGACCTGCAGTCGCTGGTGGAGCTCTGGCGCGCCCATACCGAGGATCGTTGGGCTCCCTACCCGGAATTGTATCGCCGCCTGGCGAGCCGCCTGATCGAACGAGGATCACCGCTTCTCGCCAACGACGCCGCCTCCGAAGGTCTCCGCTACTGGAAGAGCGACGTGCGGCTGCGCCAACTGCAAGCATTGGCCCTCGCCAAGAGCGGGGCCCCCAGTCGCGCCAATACGATCCTGATGGACCTCAAACGCGAGGGACACCTCGACGCCGAGACCCTCGGCATCCTGGCGCGGACCCACAAGGACCTGGCGGAGACAGCCAAGGATCCGCCCGAGCGTGAGCGCCAGTGGAACCTGGCGCACCAGGTGTACCTCGAGGGCTTCCGCCTGACCGGGTCGAGCTACCCGGGGGTCAACGCGGCCACCACTGCCCTGCTCCTGGGCAAGCGGGAGTTGGCCATGGAGCTGGCCCGCCAGACGCGCGACGCGTGCATGCGGGAATATGAGGAGCTTCGCCACGGCGACGGCGACGTTTACTATGCGCTCGCTACCTTGGGCGAGGTGGCGCTGATCCTGGGAGATGAGAGCGAAGCGGAACGCTGGTACCGTGAGGCGACCTCGGTCGGCCAGGGACGGCTGGGCGATCTGTCGAGCACCCGGCGCAACGCACGCCTGATCGCGAACGCCACCGGGCGTTCCGCAGGCTTCCTGGAAAGTCTCCTGAAGATCCCCAAGGTGGTCGTCTTTGCCGGGCACCTGATTGATCGACCAGGGCGACCTTCTCCCAGATTCCCCCCCGAGGCGGAGGCTCGCGTCAAGGAAGCTATTGCGGATCGGCTGGGGCGGTTGGACGCTGGATTCGGCTACTCCTCCGCTGCGTGTGGGGGGGACATTCTGTTCCTGGAAGCCATGGCGGCTCGGCAGGGCCGGACCAACCTAGTCCTACCTTATGCGAAGGAGCAATTCGCCGAAGACAGCGTGGCCATCATCCCCGGGGGCGATTGGGAGACCCGGTTCGCACGGGTGCTTGAGGCCGGCTCGGAGGTCGTGGTCGCCACGGCTCAGCGCTTCGCCGAGGGAGCGGTGTTCTACGAGTATGCCAACCTGCTCCTCCTGGGGCTGGCCTCCCTGCACGCCAGGGTGCTTGACACCGAGCTGGTACCCTTGGTCCTCTGGGATGGAGAGACGGGAGACGGTGCCGGCGGGACCGCGACCACGGTCGAGGAGTGGCGCAGGTTCGGCTACCAGATCGAGGTGATCGATCTGCGTGAGCTGGTAGGGAGACCTTCCTCGACCGACCCCACATCGCCCGCCCGTAACAGCCGTGGCCAGCGCGGCCTCGAAGCCCGCATCATGGCGGTAATCTTCGCGGACGTCGTGCACTTCAGCTCCATGGGTGATCTCGAGATCAAACCGTTCGTGGATCATTTTCTGGGGGCCGTCGCCGACCTGATCTCCGGCTCCGATCATGCTCCAGTGGTGGGCAACACGTGGGGGGACGGGCTCTACTTCGTCTTCAAGTCGGTCCGGGATGCGGGACTCTTCGGCCTGGACCTGTGCGACCTCATGGCCAAGACCGACTGGGCCGCCAAGGGACTGCGCCCCGACCTGAACCTTCGCGTGGCGCTTCATGCCGGGCCGCTTCTTTCCTGCACCGATCCCATTCTCAAGCAACGGACCTTCACCGGGAAACATGTGGTCCCGGCGGCGCGGCTGGAGCCGGTCACTCCACCGGGAATGGCCTACGCCAGCCGGGAGTTTGCCGCCTTGGCGGCAGCCGAACGGGTGACCGAGTTCTCGTGCCAGCCGGTCGGTCGGCTGGGATTGGCCAAGCATGCCGGCACGATTCCGGTCTATGTTCTCTCCCGCGCCGTCTCCACCTCTCCCGTATCGAGGAGTTGAATTCCAATGACTCGTACCGCAACCGCCCTCGAACCGGCTGAGGTCGACTCCGCGACCGGCAAGGGAATCCGGATCCTGGTGGTCGACTCCGGCGTGGAGACCTCGCATCCGGCGCTCAAGGGCTCCAAGATCCCGACCTGGCAACTGGTTCAGGCCACCGGCGGTGGATTCAGCGTGGTTCAGGAGCAGGGCGTGGACATGTTCGGACACGGCACCGCGGTGGCGTGGATTCTCCGCGAGTTCGCGCCGGAGGCGACGGTCGAAAGCCTTCGCGTCCTCGGCGGGGATCTGCGCACTTCGTCCCAACGGGTTCTGGCCGGCCTCGACTGGGCCATCGGCCAGAAGTTCGGCATCATCAATTGCAGCTTCGGCACGCCGAACCTGCAATTCCTCGAGGGCTACAAGCGGGTAGTGGATCGGGCGTTTACGGAGAACGTCCTTCTGGTCTCCGCCTGCAATAATTTCGACTTCAAGAAGATGGAACTGCCCGGATTCTTCCCCACCGTGATCTCGACTGATTATGGAAAGCTGGACGCGCTGGCCATTCGGCGCCGACTGGGGTCCATGGTCGAGTTCGTGGCACGAGGGGAGAACATCCGAGTGCCCTGGAAGGACGGGCAGTATGTAATCGAGATCGGCAGCAGCTTCGCGGCGCCCCATGTGGCGGCCATCGCTGCGCGGATCCGGCAGCTCCGGCCCGACTGGAACGCCTGCGAGGTCAAGACCGCGCTCTACGGAATGGCACCGGCCTGGAAGGCACCCGGTGAATCTCCGAAGGGGAAGAAGGCCAAGGCCTGATGGCCTGGCCCTGCCCTGCCCCCCCTTCTCGCCGACTGGCGGCTCGAACGCTATATTCTCGCCCCCCGGAACCCGGCCCCGGGTGAGGCTCCTCCCTAAAGGCGGCTTCGCCCTACGGGAACCGGTCCGGGGGACCCTGTGTCCAATAGATCGAGGCCAGCAGCCTCGGGGCGACCGAACCTGGCGCCCTACGATGGAGGGTGATTTGATGCCCTCCGGACGCGCGAACTGGGACCGGAGTCGGGCCTCAGGTGAGCGTCGTCACACCATTCATGACCGGCGATCAGAACGGCCGGAGCGAGGAGATTCATGGCCACCGCAGCCCGCAAGCCGCCCCAGAAACTCGATACCGTCTTCCTGACGGGCCCCGGAGGAATGGTGTACGAATTCCCCCGCGCTGTCGCCGAGAAGCATGCCCTGAGCCTTTCCCGGCTCGCTGAGCTGGGGCACTCGCCCGTGATCCCTTACGGGACCAAGACCCCGGAAGCCAAGTCCGGACCGGCGGCCGGTGCCGAGAGCGGCGGCGACGTGGAAGGCCGTCACCTGGCGCTCAACATCTATGGCGACTGGGTCTGGCACAGCAACTATCTCTACGGGACCTTCCTGGCCGTCGACGGCTGGTACTACCGCGGCGACCACTATCATCCGTACGGCACCGAGTTGGGCTTCGTCTGAGCCCAGGTACGATTGGGGGCCGGCGTCCTTGAGGCGCTCGGCCCCCGGTCGCACCCGGTCGAGACCCGGCTGGCAGTGCCACTGATTCGCTTCACATGAACGGACAACCCCCTCCGGGCGGCGCAGTGCGCGTCGCCGGTCCTGGTGGTGCGCCCGGCCCCCAGCCCATGGGTCCCATGGGGGGAGCTGTACGCGTCGGCCCTCCCCCAGGCGCGGGGCACGGGCCCCAGGCGATGCCTCGGGAGCGGACCTCGTTTGGCGCCGACATGAAGGCACTGTACGGGCTCCGCAGCTACTTCATCCGATTTCTCCCCCGTGCCTTGCTGGTCCTCGGAATGGCGTACCTGTACGCCGATCTGAACTCGACCGCGATCACCGGACTTCAGCAGATCACCAGCGCCCTCCCCCGAATCGTGAGCGGGGAGTCCGGAGCCATCGCCCCGGGCGCGGGTCCGGCCCGCTCGGTGAGCGGCAAGCTCATCGCCATGCTCAACCTCAATTCCACCAGCCAGTGGCTGCCACTGCTGTCGATCCTGGTCCTGCTCTTCGTCATCGGTGGATTGATCCAGCTGGGTCGCGACGTGCTTCGGTCGCGGGTGGGGATCTCGCTCAAACGAGAGATCCGGGAAGACGTGCTGCGGTGCCTCTACCGGGAGCCGGCCGCTGCCCGGGTCCAGCGAGGCTCCGGGGCCTCCGCTGAAATCCTGCGGACCGACGCAGACGGAACCGCCTCGCTCCTGACCACCGGCGTCCTGGGCCTGATGGAGGCGGTGGTCCTGTTCCTTGTCTTCGCCCGCACCCTGGTGACCCAGGTCCAGGGCGGCTGGCTGATCCTGGGCGCGTTCATCGCGCTGTCCGTCCTCGCCCAGATCGTCTCAATGCTGGTGACGCAGCGCGCCGAGCGGCGTGCCTTCGAGGAGTCCCGGGTGGCGCTGGGCGGGGCTGCGGCCATCACGACCCGCTTCTTCGACGTCCTTCGCGATCTGCTGTACCTCGGCGGTGAAAAGACCAAAGGCCAGGAGGTAGTGGATGCCTGGACCACCGCGGAGACCAAGAACGTGGCGATCCGGGTCTGGACTGGAGTGCGGGGTATCATCACCCAGACCTTCCAGCACCTGAACCTGCCCTTGATCATCCTGGTCATCGCCAAGACTGGTGGCGACGCCGGCGGGATCATCGGTGGAATGGCACTTCTGGGCCAACTGGCTGCGCCGTTTGCTACACTAGTCTCGTTCCCCAGTCTCTTGCTCCAGTTCGGGCCCAACCTGCATTCGATCTATCGCATCCTGGCCACCGCGGATCCCGGAGAGCCGCCGACGGCGGCAACGCAGCTGGCCGGGCTCACCAAGCCACCGGCCATCGCGGTCCGGGACCTCCAGTTCGCGTATCCCGGTGCGGCCGCGCCAATCGTCCGAGGCGTGTCGTTCGATATCCCTCCGGGGGCCCGGGTCGGGATTGTCGGCGGTTCGGGGTGCGGAAAAACCTCGCTCGCGCGCGTGCTGGCGGGAGACTACCAGCCCTCAGCTGGATCGTTCCTGGTGGACGGAGTGGACGTAACTCACTGGCCGCTCCAGTGGAAGCGGAGCGTCATCGCCCTGCTCACCGATGCCCCGGGGTTTCTGCTGGAGTCCTTGCGCGACAACGTCCTCTTCGGTCGGGAGTGCCCTCCCGAGCGGCTCGACTACGCGCTCAAGGTCTCCGGGGCGGCTGACGTGGCGACTCGGCTTCCGGACGGGCTGGACACGGTCCTTGCCTCCGAAGTCCCGCTCTCGGGCGGGCAACGTCGCAAGGTGTCCCTGGCTCGCGGTCTCGCCGGTCCTCAGCGGGTGCTGATCCTCGATGAACCGCTGGCGCAGGTGGATCCGGAAGGGATGCGGGAACTGGCGGCGCGAGTCCTCGAGGCGACGGAAGGTCGTACCTGCATCATCATCACCCACGACATGGACGTGTTGGCCACCGACTTCAACATCTTCCTCGAAGCCGGCAAGGTCGCTGCGGTGGGACCCCACGAAGAATTACTGCGAACCTGCCCGGCCTACGCCGAGCTGACCGATCGGAGCGCGGGCGCGCGGACCGGGCGAGCCCCGGCCGGCTGAACGCCGCTTCACCTATTCGGGGCTGGTGAGGAGCGCGGCCAGGTCCATCCGGGCCCGCGCCACCCGAGATTTCACCGTCCCCGCCGGAATCCCCAGAATAGCGGCGATTTCCTCATAGCTTAGCTCCTGCAGGTCCCGCAGCAGCACCGCGATCTTCCGGCTTGGGGACAGCCGGTCCAGCGCCGCCTGGAGGGTTTCCCGCAGGGTCTTCCGCTCCAGTTGGTGCTCGGGACTCAGATCTTCAGCGCCGGGGACGTCGAACTGGCCGTCGGAGGGGCCCAGCGTATCGGTGGCCACTTCACGCCGGCGTTTGGCATCGACCCGCCGGCGGTAGTTGTTCAGGTAATTGATGGCGACTCGCAGGATCCAGGTCTTGAGCGCCGAGTCGCCGCGGAACGAATCGATCCGCCGCCACAACAGCAGGAAGATGTCCTGCAGGATGTCGTCCTGCTCGTGCGCCAGCCCGTACTGTGCGATCAGCGAAGAGAGTGATGGGCCGAATTTCCTCAGGATGGTTTCCCATGCCTCGCGGTCTCCCCGAGCCGCCTCCTGCGCCAGCTGGAAATCCGCAGCGAACTGGGGGGAGAGCCTCCCCGAGACGTCCGCTTTGACCCGACGGGGGCGGGGCTCGGACAGGCGCGCCCAGAGGGAGTCGGGGAGTCGCCGAGGCGAGCGCGTGGGGAGCGCTCCGAAGGCCGACAACCGGCCGCGCACCTTGCGCAGTGAGAGCAGGAGAGCCCTGGCCCGGGGGTCCCGGGCCAGGGCTCGCTCGTATTCCCTTCGTCCGTTGCTGGCGTCGTCGAGAGACCGGTTGATTACCTCGACCAGCGATGCCTTGGTCGAGGGCGCACGCCTGGGTCGCGTACGGCTAGTGCGCACGCTGGTCCTCGAGAATGAGCCCGAGGAGGTAGGCCTTCCATTTAAGTGTCTCGAGATGACTCGCGGAGAACAGCCCACCGCCAGCGGGATTGATCGCCGAGATGACCCCCGCGGGCTCCTGATCGCAGGAGAACGGGGCGGCGGCCATGGCCAGAGTCCGGGTCTTGGTCGCGGCGTCGACCGAAGGATTGTGATAGTCCTCGGGGCCGATGCACATCGGAAACCCGGTCGAGGCCACCAACCCCACCACGCTGTCCTTCACCGGGACCGACTGCGCCTCCACGATCTCGGCGGTGGGCCCGTGGTTCAGCGCCGCATCCAGATGCAGCCCGTCCTGGGAAATGGTCCAGATAGTCGCCTCGCTGGCGTCCAAGTCGCTCACCGTATCGGCGAGCAACTGGCGAAGTAATCGGGCTACCGACTCCTCCCGGACGAACGCCCGGTCCGGCGCAGGGGGCGCGTCAGCCATGCTTCAGCTCCTGTAGAAATCGTCGGCTGCATAACCTACGGGCGCCGGCTGGCCCTCGCCAGCGCGCGTCTACTTGGTGTGATACCGCCAGGCTACGATGCCCTTCCCTTTCCCTTCCGCGGAGAACTCCTGCGTTGCGCCCTCCGCCACGGTGGGCAGGACGACATCCTGCGTGGTCACCGCGTTCCCGGTCCCATCCAGGTACTCGACCACGATCGCCGGCACCGGCACCTTGAGGGCCGTCCCCGCCAGGTCCTTGGGCTCGCGGCCGGTCACCTTCCCCGAGAGGATGGCACTTTCGGCCTTGATCCGGAAGCCAGTCACCTGAATGCTCACCGGCAGGGCTTCGCGCTTCTCGACCGCCTTGATGGCACCAGCGTTATCGCTCGATAACTGATACCCGCGCCCCAGTAGCGTGTAGTCGACGTCGTTCAATGGCTCGATCGCCACCAGTCGATTCGCGGCCTTGACCAGCTCAGGACCGTTCTTGAGGCCGAGGTGGCAGTTGGCCAGGTTGAACAGGGCGTCCCGGTAATACGGCGACTTGTCGAGGATGCTGCTGAAGGTCGCAGCCGCCGCCTGATAGTTCTTGTCGTTGAACTGAGCCACCCCCTGGTCGAACAGCGGATTGAGCGCCGTGGGGTCGGCCGGGTTGACGTCCGCGGCCGCCGCGGTGCTCGCGCCACCCAGGGCCACGGCCTTGTCGCTCCAGATCTTGGCGCTATCGGCCTTGCCGGCTCCTTCGTAGGCCCGGGAAAGCGCGCGGGCGCCTTGCGCATCGTTGGGCTGCGCCTTCACGAATTCATTCAGGGCCGTGATCGCTTCGGGATACTGCTTCAGCTCGATCGCGGTAACGCCGTAGTCGAACGTCGCCAGGTCATGGAGCGAGGTGCTGGCCGAGTCCTGCGCGGGAATCGCCCTCGCGCGCTTGAAATAGGCGAGCGCGCTGTCGTGCTGGCCGGCCACGCTATGGATCTCGCCGATGCTGATCGGGGCATAGGCATTGGACCGGTAGATCTGATCGGCCGCATGAAGGTAGATCAGCGCCGCGTCGTTCTTCCCCTGCTTGCGAAGCCCGGATGCGTTGTTGGCCAGCGCCTCCCAGGCCCGGGCCCGGTACGAGTCGATGTCGAGCTCGCACTTGGGCTCCAGCTTTTCGGCCTTGGTGAAGCTGGAATCGGCGCCGACCACGTCGCCCTTCATGAGTTGAATCCGGCCCATGTAGTACCAGGCGGCCGCGTTCTTGTCCTGGTGCTCCTGGTTGATGGCCCGGTTCAGCGCGGTCGTGCCTTCGTCCAGCGCGCTGGATCGTTTGGCCGCGTCGGACGCCTCTACGGCAGCCCTCAGCCAGTCTCCACCCTCTCCCACCTTGCCACTCGCTTTGATTGGGCACAGCGGCGGAATGAACTTCTTGTTGGCGCTCATGGTGGTGGCCACCAGGGTCGCGACCCCCGGGTCCTGCTGGACCAGAGGAGCAACGGCGACGGCAGTCAGTAGACCCACAGCCAGAGGCTTGATCATTCGGATTCTCTCGTCGATGAGTTCGGTCCGGCCGGTCGTGCGCCGGCCGCGAGTAGTTGGGCTCGCTCCTGAACTTCCCGGGCGACTTCGTGCGCCGGTCGGCCCAACGCCTCGGCCGCCGCCCGGATGTCGTCGTATTCCGGCTTGGCTCGGGGGCCGCCTGGCGTCTCGATCACCTTGACCCGCACTGCGACTCCGGCCCCCGCGCTCACCTCAATGGTCCGTCGAGGCAGAGTCACCCGCTCCGCGGTCCAGCGACGCACCCCGGCCGTGGTACTGTGTCGGAACAACGCCTCGGTGACGCGATCGGCGTCGGGCGCAGCCACCGCAGCCTCGAGCCGGAAGCCGGGTCTTCCCTTCTTCATCTGCACCGTCCATACCTGCACGTCGAGCGCGCCGGCAGCAACCAGCGCGTCCCGCAATGGGTCCACGTATTCCGGGCTCAGGTCGTCGAGGTCGGTGGCCAGCAGCACCACCTCCGCCGCCTCGGAGACCGGCTCGGCCACCAGCAATCGAAGCGCATTGGGATATTCGGCGGGATCGCGGCTCCCGGCACCCCATCCGCTGCGCACCATGCGCCAACGAGCCGGAGGCGCTCCCTCGCTCAACACCCGGAGCAGCACGGCACCGGTCGGCGTGGTCGCCTCGCCGGTTACCGGCCCGTTGGGCCCGATCTCCAACCCTTCCACCAGCAACGCAGTCACCGGCGCCGGAACCGGCATCACTCCATGCGCCGCCCGGACCCACCCGGCGCCGAGCGTCACCGGCCGGTGATAGACATGGTCGATCCCCAACTGCTCGAATCCCTCGAGGCCGCCGACGATATCCACCAGCGCATCCATCGCCCCGACCTCGTGCAGTGCCACGTCCTCAGTCGCCACTCCGTGGATCCGTCCCTCCGCCTCCGCCAATAGACACAATGCGCGAATGGCGCGTTCCCGCACGCGGGCCGAGAGAGGAGCCTTTTCGATCATGGCGATCAGGTCACCCACGTGCCGGTGACCGGCATGCCCGGCGGCATGGTGGTCGTGGCCGTGGTCCTGCCCGCCGGGGCCGTGGTGATGATGCGGCACCGGATGAGGATCCGAATGCGACTGGCCGTAGGGGTGGCTGGGCCCTTCCGTGCTGCCATCCGGAAGCCGGACGGTGACCTGGGTGGCTTCGATCCCGGAGCGAAAGACGCGCTGGAGCTCGACCTTTACCCCCGGAATCCCGAGGCGCGCCGGGAGACCGGTGATCCATTCGGCCGGTGCGCCGTTGGCGACCAGGGCGCCGAGCAGCATATCTCCGCTGATCCCGGCGGCCGGGTCGAGGATCGCGAAGCGGCCACTGGACATGGGTGAAGTATCGCCGGGCGCCGAGCGGCTGGCAAATCGCCGATCGAGCCCCCGAACCTAACCGCCGAGGTGGGCTTGGACCCGTTCGGCGAGAGCCTTGGAGACCCCGGGAACGGTGGCTAACTCCGCTACCGATGCGCTCTTAACCCCGGCCAGGCTGCCGAAGCGCTCCAACAGGCGACGCCGCTTGGCCGGCCCCACCCCAGGGATGCTCAGGAGCTCCGAGGTGATCGTCCGGTCGGCCCGCCGCTTCCGGTTGTAGGCCAGCCCGAACCGGTGCGCCTCGTCTCGGGCCCGTTGCAGAAGGCGGAGTGAGGAACTCCGGCGGGAGAGACGGAGGCTATCCGGCCGGCCCGGCAGGAACACCTCCTCTTCCCGTTTGGCGAGGCCCACGATGGGCAGGTCGGTGAATCCCAGCGCACGCGCGGCATCCAGGGCGGCGCTCAACTGCCCCTTCCCGCCGTCGATCACCAGCAGATCGGGAATCGCGAGCTTCTCGTCTCGTCTCCGGGTCAGGTAGCGGGTCACGACTTCGTGGATGGCCGCGTAGTCGTCCTGCTGCGCTAGTCCCTTGATCTTGAATTTCCGGTACTCGCTCTTTTTCGGTCGCCCCACCTCGAACCAGACCAGGCTCCCTACCGTGTCACGCCCCTGGTTGGTGGAGATATCGATGCAGACGAACGAGCGGGGGACTCCGCTCAACCCCAGATCGCGTCCCAGCGCGTAGACCGGATCCTCGGCCCGCTCGTCGGTCTCGAACGACTCGATGCGGAGACTCTCCAGCAGATGACGCGCGTTCTGGTCGGCCAGGGCCCCCCAGCGGTGCGCGGTGCCGCGGGTCGGAAAGGTCCAGGTGCTCTCGGGCGCCAGGGCCTGGAGACTCTCCAGGTCTTCCGGGGGGAACGGAAGCACTACCCGCCGGGCCCGATCCGGTCCAGGCAGATAGTAACGGGCGAGGAACACACTGAGGATCGCCTCGTCGGTCTCGCCTTCCACGTTTTCCAGGAAGCGATGCTCCCGGGCGATGATCCGGCCCTCCCTTACCCGGAAGAGCAAGCCGACCGCATCGTCCCCGTCCCGCGCGTAGCCGACCACGTCGGCGTTACCGGTCCCCATCACCTGCACCGCGCTGGGCGCCTCCAGCTGCTCCAGCCACCGCAGCGTGTCCCGGAGGTCTTTGGCCCGCTCGAAATCGGTCCGTTCACTGGCTTCGGTCATCATGGTTCGCAGCGTCTCGCGAACGTCCAGCGTCTTCCCTTCCAGGAAGGCCAGCACCTCGTCGATCATCCGGCGATAATCCTCGACGCTCTGCCACCCGACGCAGGGCGCCTTGCACCGGCCGATGTGATAATCGAGGCAGGGACGTTCCCGCCGCTCACGCGGCAGGTCGTCGACGCAGCTTCGGACGGTGAAGATCCGGCGGATGATCCCCAGGGTTCGCCGCAGGAGAGCGACATCGGTGTAGGGACCGAAGTATCGCGCGCCAGAAAGGTTCAGCCGTCGAGTGACCAGCACTCGCGGAAACGGCTCTCCCAGCGTCACCGCGATCGAGGGATAACTCTTGTCGTCCTTGAGTCGAACGTTGAACCGCGGCTGATACTCCTTGATCAGGTTGTTCTCGAGAAGGAGCGACTGAGGCTCCCGAGCGACCACGATGGTGTCCACGTCGGCGATCAGGTGCACCAGGCGCTCGTGCATCGGGTTGCCGGAGTGGTCGGCGGCAAAGTAGCTCCGCACCCGGCTCTTGAGTCGCTTGGCCTTGCCGACGTAGAGCACCTCCCCGCCCGCACCCTTCCAGATGTAGACACCCGGCCCGTCGGGGAGCGTGTCCAGCTTGCGCTGGAGTGTGTCGGGGAGATCCGTCATGAAGGAAAAATAGGGGGCGGGTCCAGCGCGCCGGGAGGCAACCGTCAGCGGCCGACTCTGGCCAGGCGTCGCGCTTCGGGGTTCCCGAGCAA